>Ga0206935_10048_pt1 | contig 44214 bp, 51 predicted proteins | sample Alteio_BWOrgHeat_13_FD_152924 | JGI IMG/M metagenome (GOLD analysis project Ga0206935, IMG submission 152924) | Enriched cells from forest soil in Barre Woods Harvard Forest LTER site, Petersham, Massachusetts, United States -... | ecosystem: Environmental > Terrestrial > Soil > Temperate forest >...
CACGCCAGTAACCAGCTGATTTTCAACATGTTTCAGTATAATTGAGGAATTTCTTCCACACGGGTGAAAAAATGGAACGCTAAAATGAAACCCCCACGCCGGTTGAAGTATCCCGCTTTAGAACCGGCGGACCCAGCCAGTCTTAACTCAATCAACCTCCCCGCTAATTCCCCGCCCTATTCTCCTCGCTCTGCGCGCCGTTGGCATTATGCTTCCGCTGGTTGCTGATGGTTTTGCCGAAACGGTAGCTGAAGGACAGCTCGACATTGCGCGAGTCGCCGACACTGTGGTAATAAGCTTGTTGTGTGCCTTCGAGATAATTGATATACCAGCTGCTGTTTTGGGTATGCAGCACATCGTTAAAGTCAAGCTCGAGCGTGGTGGCGGTGGATAGTTTTTTCTCAAACGCAAAATTAAGCGAGCCGCGCGGCAAGTCGATAAATTGCTCGTTGGTAAACCTGCTCTGGTAATTCCCGTAGGCCTGCAGGGTCCAGCCGGTGCCGGGGGTAAAAGTGAATGTCGGCCTTACAAAAAGCTGTTCGCCTGTTGTATTTAGCACCCCGGTGTAAAAGCTGGTAACGGTATGCAATTCGGTTAGCCGGGTGTACAAATGTATGTTAAACCATTTGGCGGGGTCAAGGTCGGCGTTTACCTCTATTCCCTTTTGGTAGCTGTTGCCGATATTGCCCGGCTCGTTATAATAGTAGCCATTGATGATCTGTATCAACCCGTCCACGCGGTCTTTGGTATAGGTATAAAATAGCGTTATTTTTATTCCTTTAAAGGTGTAGTACAACTGCAAATTATCCGAATAGGTAGGCAGCAGGAAAGGGTTGCCGGTGTTATAGGTAAACTTATCCAGCGGCGAAAGAAAGGGGTTCAGCTGCGCATAATTCGGCCTGTCCACCCGGCGGCTAAAATTAAAGCCCAGCTTTTGGTTACCGGCTGTATCCAGTTTGTATTGGGCATAAAAAGTGGGGAAGAAGCCATTGTAATTTCGGCTGAACGATGAGTCCGGTTTCTCAGCATTGCCCAGCTGGTGCCCGTTGGCGATGGTATTTTCAAACCGCAGGCCCGCCTGTACCGACCACCGCTTAAAATCTTTAGAGGCGTTAACATAAGCGGCGTTAATATTTTCATTATAAAGGAAGTGATTGGTTTCGTTGTAATCGGGCGTCGTTATGCCCTGGTAGGTGTCGAAGTAATCGGCCAGGTTATCCGTTTTAGTATAGCTGCTTTTCATCCCCGCGCTAAGCTGCAGGCCACCGGCGAGCACATGGTTATAATCCGTCCGTGCCGAAAAAATGTTAAGGTTTGAGGGCAGGTTGCCGGTAACCAGGTCATAGTTATAAAGCGTTCCATCAGGGTAAAAGCTGCTGTTGGCGAAATTTTGGTCGAGTTGGGTATGATAGGTCACATAGTCCAGGTCTGCGGTTATTTCACTGCCTTTTTTATCATAATCATGCCGGTAATTCAGGTTGATGCTGCCGTTTTTTAAACTGCCGCTTATCAACGTTGTTGGCAACAATGCTCGAGTCTAACTGGCCTTGTGTACTGCTCAGTAAACTGGTATTGGCGGTATGATTGTCGCCTTGCGAAAATAGGCCGGTGAAGGCTGCGCCAAACGTGGTTTTATCGGTAGCATAATAATCTATATTTATCCTGCCGCTGTAGTTTTCGGAATGGCGCTTGACAAACGAATTTTGCGTGAAATCGGGGGCAATATCCGTAATTATTGTAGGGTCGAAATAGCGGTTTAGGTTGATGGCGCTATAATTGTTATTCAGCGTATAGCCCAGGTTGGCCGATACATTCAGTTTGTTTTGCCGGTAATTCAGGTTGACGCTGTTGTTGCTTCGGGTGTATTTTCCCTGGATATAGTTCAAATTCAGGTTGCCGTTAAAGCCCGTTTCTTTGCTGCGTTTGGTGCGAATATTGATTACTCCGCCTGAGCCTCCCGCGTCATACCGGGCGGGCGGGTTGGTCATCAGCTCAATCCTGTCGATGCCGGATGAGGGCAGCGAACGCAGGTAATTCGCCAGGTCGTCGCCTGAAAGATAGGTTGGTTTATCATCGATATAAATCATTACGCTGCTTTTGCCCTGCAGGCTGATGGTGTTGTCGTCAACGCTTACGCCCGGCGCTTTGGCCAATAAGTCCAGCAGCGTAGTGCCGGCGTTTCCGGGTAATGAACTTATATTAACCACCGTGCGGTCGATCAGCTGTTCCACCCGCGGTCTTTTTGCGCTGACGGCTACTTCTTTCAAATTGGTTTCGTTGGGTTGCAGGGTAATTGCCGGCAAAATTGTATCCCTTTGCAGTTTGATCACTTCGCTTTTATAGGATTTGTAGCCGATAATGCTCACCACAACCCGGTAATCCGCGGATTTGAGCCCCGTGAAAACAAAACTGCCATCCTTTTCGCTCAGGGAGGCTTTTACCAATACAGAGTCTGCCGCGCGGTTAAGGTAGATAGTAGCGCCGTCAAGCGGTTTGCCATCGGGCGATGTTATTTTGCCTTTCAGCGACAAGCCGGTTTGGGCCAGTGCAAAAGTTGCAGCAATAAGCAGCCACGCGGCTAAAAAAGCCGTTAATTTTATGTTCATTCAGTTAGCAATTTTTTTAAAATAAGGCACGGCTATTCCATGCCCCTTTGCAGAGCGCTTTTATTATTGCTGAAATTTATTTACTTGTGGTGCGAATAGGTCCAGCTCCAGTCGCCGCCCGAATCATTAGGCACGTATTTTTCCTTGTATTTCTGGTATAGCTCAGCGCTTTGTTTTTTGCCGTTGATCTCGAGCTTTTTGTTGCTGAGCGTAAAGGTCACATTATTAGGGTCAGTTATCAAACCATCCTGCAACAGGTCGGCAACAAGCTTTTTATCTCGTTCAGCCTCCACACGCTGTCGTTCTGCAGCGTTTCGCCGGGAATCAGCGTCCCAGTCGCGCGAGCGGTATACGTTGGTCGGGTAGCTTCCCGGGCCGGTGTAATTCCAGGTCCAGTTGTCACCTGCATCGGCTGGTACATATTCGTGCCGGTATCTTTCAAAAACCCCGCCGTTTTGCACGATCCCGTTGATCACAAAAGTTTTATCTGTAAGCGTAAATGAAACATTCCGTTCGTGGATCAGGCCATCCCGCTCCATTTCGTCTATGATCTTTCTTTGCTGCCCGGCCCAATACCTTTGCTGCTCCTCACCCTGCCGCTGGTAATCTGTTGAAGACTTGTTATATTCTGTTGATGCCTTGTTATAATCGCTGTTAGATCCCCCATAGATACCGGGATCCTTGAAAGTATAGCCGATATTGAAATCATCGTCCGGTTTAGAAAATTCATCCACAATCCGGCGGCGTAATTCGTCCGGCTGTTTTATGCCATCAATAGAGAATTCGTCTTTCGACAGCTTATAGGTAAAGTAAGTTTTATCCTTCACCAGGTTTTCTTTTATAAGCTCCCAGGCAATTTCCTTGCTCCGGTCCTGGAGATCAGCATCATATGACCCCGGATATTTGTATCCATAAGGTTGAGCACTGTTGACGCCATAATTGCCCTTATTGCCAAATTCACTGAAATATCTTTCATGCACGTTCTCCGGCATTTTTACACCATTAACGATAAACTTGTGTTCATCAAGGCTGATGCTCACATTGCTGTGATCAACAATCAACCCTTCACGGTACAACTGGTCAACCATTTCATGAAATATTCTGGACGCCGTTTTGTTGGTATCCAGTTTTCCAAGCGCAGATTGCAGCGTGGCGAGGGGGTTTTGGCTGCTGCCGCCACCCAAACTATCAACTTTGGATGTTACTAATTTTAGCGGCGATAGGGTCGCAAATTTGCCGGTATCCGCATGCGATAAATCCGCGGATTGAGCGTTGCTTCCTGCGCCGGCGGGATTATTAACCGGGGTTACCCCTTTTTTCAGCGTTGTGTCGTTTTTAACTATTTTTAGTTCCACCTTGGGATCAGCCTTTACTACATGATGGATGACTGCCGCTGCCGATTTTAGCGCCTTTTTTATATTCTCTCGCACTGTGAACGCCGATATGCCTAGGCCCATTACCACCAGGCAAACCGCCAGCACGGTTTTCTCAAACATATTTAGCGAGTGGTTCCGATTGCCAACCATGCGTTTTACTCTATCCAGCAAGGTGTTTTTGCTGCCCGGAAATGCCATAGCATAATTTGGCCCGGCGGCCCGGTACTCCTGGCACGACACCAGCGCACGAATGTAGTTTTCTTTGTTGCGGCTTTGGGCGACCGCCAGGTCGTCACAGCAATTTTCCCTTTCGGTTTTAATGAGCTGCGATATCCATAAAACAGCCGGGTTAAAAAAGAAAACGATCTCCATAAAACTTTGCAGCAGGTTTACCAGGTAATCGCGACGGCGGATATGGGCCAGCTCATGGACTAATATCGCTTCTACCTCATCAGCGTTCAACGAATTTATAAGACCGATCGGTATCAGTATCACCGGCTTCAAATGGCCGATCACCATGGGCACTTTTGCGATGCCCGATTCGAGTAACTGAAGGGTTTGTTTGATGCGGAGTTGCGCTGATAATTGTAAAAGCCGTTCTTCCCAATGTTTAGTTACCTTAAAAACCTTAGTCCGCCTTAAATGAAACACGCCATGCAGGCCCACTGCCATTTGTATGCTTTTGGCGCAGATAATTAAAAACCATATTAAAACGATGATATTATAATGGCTGTTAAAGTAGTCAACCGCTGTTTGGACAATAACGGAGATACCAGGTCGGCTGGCCTTAGCGTTCCCGGCCCTAACAGCGGCAGGTATTTTGCCGGTTGAGTAGATCGTATTTACATGGATTCCGTTTGCATTCGCTGCGGTTACGTACGTAAGATAATTAGTGCCGCTATCTGCGGGTTTTTGCAGTTGCATGATAAAGGTGACCGTTACGCCAAGCGCAAAAAGCGTAAGCGCACCTACCAGCAAATTATACCGGTAAGCTGCCCTGGCTTTTTTGGTGAAAATAACTATCGCACCGCTTATTGCAGCCAGTACGATTCCCTGCCACAGCGAGTGCATTAATGTATTGCACAACGCCCTCATAATATGATCGCTTATCAGCGAGTTTACAGTTGACGGTTCCATAACTCAGATATTAGCTTGAAGGTTATTCTTTTTCCAATTTGTTCAGCAGTTCTTTTATCGCTTTTAAATCCTCTTTCGAGGTTTTTTTATTGCCCAGCAATTGCATTACCAGTTTGCTTGCCGAGCCTTTATACATCGAGTCGACAAATTTTTCCAGCAGGTGGTCCTTGGTTTTTTGTTCCTCTTCGGCAACCCGGTAAACGTGTTTCATCTGGCTTTCGTCGCGGGCAAGTATGCCTTTGTCGGCCATGATCTGCATCAGCTTTAAGGTGGTGGTATAATTCACATCCTTTTGTTTCAGCAGTTCATTGTTTACCTCGCGTACCGTTGAAGGCCCTGTTTCCCACAAAACCTGCAGTATCTCCAGCTCCGATCTGGTGGGTTCCAGTTGTTTGTTTTGATCTTTCATATTCATTTCAAATCAAAGGTAGGAAAATTTTCGTACGAAACAAATATTATGTTAATTTTTTTTGGGTAGGGTGGAAAGGGGCGCATTTAAGTCGCTCATCGGACAAACAGATTTGAGAAATATTTATGGGCATTTTGATTAGAGGCTGACGAAACAGGAAAATTATTCCTTTATAAAAAAAAGACTTACGAAGTTTAAAAACTTCGCAAGTCTGATGGGGCGCCTACAAATTAAACAAATTATACTCCACCCTCACCAAATACACATGCGCGGTATTGCGCTCCATTGTACTACACAGCGGTATCCTATACGAAAAATCAACCCTTACCAAACTGTTAAAGATCAGCTGTACCGCCGGCGCGGCATCCAGGTAGCTTTGGCCGTAGCCGGGGTTGGTTTTGCCGAGCAATTCGGCATAAATATTCAGGTTGGTTTGGCTGTAGCTGGTGTAGGTTTTGGGCAGCAGCAGGTAGCCGGCCGAAAGGGTGTAGGCCACGGCATTTTCGGCATGCCATGCAGGCAAGTTAAAACCGCCGGCATTGTTCCAGGCGTGCAGGTAGCTCGCGGAGCCGGATAGCGCCAGCTTGTGCAGCAGCTGTGTAAAAACAACGCCGCCCTGCAAGCCGGAGTTGTCGCCGTCCAGCGAAATTTCCTGGTACGGTATCGGGTTGTTGATACTTGATAACTTGCCGAAAACCGCGCCCCTGAAATGCTTTTGTACCGAGTCGACGGATATGAAGCGGTATTTGGCATAAACGCTGCCGCCCTCCAGGTGCTGCTGCGGTTCGTAATAATCCGATAGGTATAACGACCCGTGCACCATTAACCGCCGGCTTGCGCCAAACATCAGTTCGAGGGTAGTACGGGTTTTATATGGATTGAAATAGCCCTGGTTTTCCAGCCGGATACCAAGCGAATTGGTGGCCATATTGCTCGCCGGCTCGGTGTTTACATATAGCTCCTGCGCAAACGCCGGGCATGCCAGCGCCAGCAGGCTGATGGCTATAAATAAGTGTTTCATAATGAAGGATTGAGTCTAAATAGGCGTTCAGAAAGTAGCAGTTACCCTCTTTTCCGCTTGTGGAAGAGCGGGTCGGCGAGTCCCGGAAGTCCGGGACCGGGGTGAGTCAACCCGCCGACATGCATTGGCGGTAATGTCCGCTGGGTTGACTCACCCTGCCACTCCGCCTAAAGGCGGATCGGCGTCCCTCTCTCCGGCAAGCCGGAAAGAGGGACGGTGCATCTTTCGAACACCCGGGTTTAAAAAATTATTTTATATAATCACATGATAAACACGCCCCGCTTTGCCGGTTGATACGCTGCTCAACTGCCCCGCGTATTTTTTTGACACCGATTTGGGCGCGAAACCTTTGTCGATTAGGGTAACGGCAACCTGCCCGTTGAGTGGCTTGTCAGTACCGCTAATTACCTGGAAAGTATCGCCGCCATAGCTGAAGGAGTTGTCGGCGAGTTTGGTATTGTCGAAGTTAAAGGTGGTTTTCAGGCTGTTCACAAAAAAACCGGCATCCTGTACTTTTTTGCTGATCTGGTCGAAATTTACCGGCTGGCCGTTTTTAAAGGTGATGACGAATATATTGTGCAGCAAATCGGTTTTGATATCCCCGATAAATGGAAGCGTTTTTAAGGATTGTTCGGTAGCTTTTGAGCAAAGGGCGCAGGTTAGGCCGCTAACCTGCAGTTCGGCCTTTGTAAACTGGGCGCTGGCTATGCTGGTAGAAAGCGCCAGCAGCAATACAACTATTTTTAATGTTTTCATTTTTGATCATTATTAATGGTAAATAAAAAGGCAAATGATTTTTGCTGCGGAGAGAGCAGCGTCACCTTAATGATCAAATACGGAAAACCCGGTTTTTCAGGAAAGAATCGACATTTGTTAAGGGCGGATCGGGCGGGCGTTTGCTAATAAAAGCTTCTGCTAAAACCTGCTTAAAGTTGAACGAAAAACAAGGTTGAACAAGCGCGGGCACAACTAATGCCGGAAGCTTTGCCTGTAAATTAGTTGGCTGCGCCAGGTGCGCATCCTTAACCTTTACAACCAAATGCTTGTTGGTGCAGCATGACATCCCGTCCACACACCCGGAGGGAGCTTTGGCGGGCGCGTTGATGCTTATGGTGGTGATGCTATCCCCGCAAAAATGCAGGTTGAGCGCAAAGCCCGTTGCTGTAACCAGGTACAGTACGGATAAGAATAACGCTGCGGCTCTTTTTAGCATGATCAAAGATACGATCAAATAAGGTGATTAACAACAAGGAATACCACCGTCGAGCCTTCCATACAAAATAAACTCAACTTCCACTGATTATTAATAACTTGCTCAATGATAAGGTTACGATAAAATGAAGACAGAAAAAATAGCCGTTTTAATTGATGGCGATAATGCACAGGCCAAATTGCTGAAGGCGATAATGGAAGAAGTAGCAAAGTACGGCAAGGTGACGATAAGACGCATTTATGGCGACTGGACACAAACGCACATGAACAGCTGGAAGGACCTGCTGAATGAGCTGAGCTTTACACCGATACAAAAATTCAGCTATACCACGGGCAAAAATTCTACAGACAGCGCGCTGATCATCGATGCAATGGATATTTTGCATAGCGGCGTTACGGATGGGTTTTGCATTGTTTCCAGCGACAGTGACTATACCGGGCTGGCCAAACGGATACGGGAAGAGGGCGTGTTTGTGATGGGTGTGGGCGAAAAGAAGACACCGGCAGCTTTTGTCCGGTCGTGTGAGGTATTTACGTTTTACGAAAATATTGTGCAGGAGCCTATACTGGAGAAAGCGATCACCACGCCAAAAGCCAGGAAAGAGGTTTCGAAACCCGAGACGCCGAAGTTTCCGCCGGTAGATCTTAAACTGGTAGACAAAGCCTATTTTATGTCTAATTCAGAGGACGCGGGCATATTTGTTTCATCGATGGGCACCAACCTGCGCAAGATCGATTCCAGCTTCGACCCCCGGGCGCATGGTTTTGCCAACTTAACCCGGCTGCTGGAAAGCTTGCGGGAGTATGAGATCACCCGCGTGGAAAGCGGCGGGTTTACGCATCCGTTTGCGAAGCGGAAGAAGAAGGTATAGCGCGCCTGGCGCGTGGTTTTTACCACAGAGGCCACTGAGGGGATGCACAGAGGGCACAAAGCTTTTTTGGCGTGTAGATGTGCTACATACTTTCCGGCAGCATTAAACAAAATGGCAATGCCCGGCCGTAATCCAGCAGCTCATATTCCAGACCCAATACCCTGATGTTTTTGTAATACGCGGCATGTTGGGTATAATACATTTTTTCAGACTGCAGGTACCATGCTTTTTGTCCCAGCTTTTGCGCCAGGAACCATTTTTCGAGCAGCCGGGCCGACCGGCCGTTGCCATCATCGAAGGGGTGGATTTTTACAAATACAAGGTGGATCATAGCGGCGAAAAAAAAGGTCTCTTCAACGGTCAAACCGGCGCTTAACAATTTTTCGATATCACCATAAAGTTTTTGCATCTCTTCGGGTACCTTTGCCGGCGCACAGGCAACGTATTCAATTCTTCCATCGGGCGTCATCACATACATCATCCCGCCGCGAATTTTGCCGCGCTGCTGTTTTCGCAGGATGTGGCTGGTAATAATTGCATGCGCCTCCGATACATTGACTTTATTCAGCTCATTTTGCTGTGCAAAAAGGTATGCCTCGTAAAGGTCGTCGATCTTTCGGGTATAGTCGGGCAGAAATTTTATGCCCAGCATTTTATGTTTCAGGTAAGAATCCAACTCGATCTCTTCGCCTTCGATTTTTGAAGAAAAGACGGCTGATACGGAAGTATAAAAGCTGAACGTTTTTACGGACAGCTCGCTATCTGTTAAATTTTCGAACTTTCCCGTTGCCGACCGATCGGATTGTGCTATGTATTGTTCTAACAAGCCGGCGGGTAATATTTGAAGATGAATGTCCTCCATTGTAGCGAAGCGCTAATGTAGCGGTTTTATCTCAATGCCATGTCGAGGTTTTTTTTGTTGAGGATAATTCCATTGGCTTTTATAATTTTGACGATGAGTTTTAAGCCCGTTTTACGAGTTAAAAACGTTTAAACACTAACGCTGATGTATTTATTTTTCGACACGGAAACCACAGGTCTGCCTAAAAATTATAAAACACCTGTTTCGGATTTGAATAACTGGCCGCGAATGGTGCAAATTGCCTGGCTGATGTATAATAAGGATGGTAATTTGATGGCCCAGGAGAACCATGTGATCAAACCTGTCGGTTTTACTATTCCGGTTGCTGCATCAACGCTTCACGGCGTAACCACTAAAAAGGCACAGGAATCAGGCGCTGACCTTGCAAGCGTACTAACGAACTTTGCTGATCATATAGCAGGCTCACAATATCTTATTGCACATAATATCGGTTTTGATAAAAATATCGTCGGCGCTGAATTCCTGAGAAACAGGATGAAAAATGCGATTTTGGGTAAAACTTTATTGTGTACGATGGAAAGCGGCAAAAATCACTGTGCAATAAGGACATCTTACGGATTAAAGTCACCAAGGCTTACTGAATTGCACTATAAATTGTTCGGCCGTTCTTTTGACGGCGCTCATAATGCTTTGACCGATATCACCATGACGGCAAAATGCTTTTGGGAAATGCGAAAAAAAGGATTGATTTGAATCCAGGCATTTTTTGAACTGCAACCCGGAGTCGCCCGGTATTTGTTCCTCAAACCTAAGGCGCGACCTTTTGATCCACCGCCCGGTTATAGGCTTCCATCCGGAATGTTTGCACGTAAGCGGAATCGCTGAGCATGGACGGGTCAGATGCGTTGGCGGCGGCAGGCTTAAAATAGTCGGACTTAGCGGGGAATTTTTCCTTTTTAAACCTTGCCAGCAGCGGTTTTGACAGATCAAAGCGCTGTGCATCCTTCCGGGCTATGTCTTTTATAGGGTCGGAGTAACCGGCATCAGGATGGCGCGGCATAAGGTTTGACGGCAGCAGTGGATGAAAGCTTTTTTCGTCGAGCGCCTGGTCAAAGGCTACCAGCTTATATGTTTTTACGAAAAGCGAGTCCGTAGTGAGCACTTTGGGAACACGTGCATCCGGTTTAAAATAATCGGAAGTTGCCGGGAAATGTTCAGCGTGGAATTTTTCCAGTTCCTTGTCCCTCAGCCTGAACCCGGCTCCGTAACGGTGGGCAGCGTTAATCACTTCAGTAGAGTCTTCGTGGGTTTTATGCTGGGCGTTGGCTTTTTGTACTAAGCAAGCAGCGGTTGCCAGCAGTATTAATAGGATTTTTTTTATGCTCATGGCTAAGGATTTGATAAATCGGAGGCGGTTACACGTCCCCGTTAAAAATACGGTTTGGATAGGAAAAACGCTACAGGGGGGTATTTAATCTGTTGTATATTGCCGGGGTGCTCGAATTTAGTACTGGCATCCGCCGAAGAAACTGGCGAAAAGGTGTCTGTGGGAACACAGACACCGGGAAATCGCTTTTGTAAATATTCCCCAAATAGTCTTAGCTTTAAACCTGCTTACATTATAACAAAAACCGGAGTTATGAAAAAAATCCTTGTCGGCTTTATTGCCCTTAGCCTGCTGAGCTTCTCGGCCTCAAAACGTCATTTGCAGGATGGCTGGATATCCCTGTTTGACGGCAAAACGCTGAATAACTGGAAAGTGGGCGACAACGCCGAGACGTTTTCGGTTGATAGCGGTCATATAGTTGTCCACGGGAAAACCGCGCACCTGTTTTACGATGGCCCGGTAATGGACCATAACTTTAAAAATTTTGAATTTAAGGCCGATGTGATGACGCACAAGGGGACCAACTCGGGCATTTATATTCATACGGCTTACCAGCAGGGCGGGTGGCCTTCAAAAGGCTACGAAGTTCAGGTAAACAATACGCATACCGACTGGATACGCACCGGCAGCCTGTACGGCTTTGTAAATATTAAGGAAGTGTATGTAAAGGATAACGAATGGTTTACCATGTACATCACCGTTCAGGGCAAAAGGGTGATTGTAAAACTAAACGACAAGGTGGTGCTGGATTATACCGAGCCCGATAATGTAAAACGAAACCCCGGCGATGAGCAGCGCATACTGTCCAGCGGCACCTTTGCCCTGCAGGGGCATGACCCGAATAGCCTGACTTATTTTAAAAACATCATGGTAAAGCCGCTTCCGTAAAACGCAGGCTGCCGGGGCCTCTGGAGAGTGCCAGGGCGCCGGCTTACGCTATCTTCAACTATATTGGCGCTTCCGATGGTGTTCCGCTGCGCCATTCTCACTTTATTTTTCGTTTTGCGAACAAAGTTTACCACTTCGCAAAATAACGTGCGGCTGTCTCAAAAAAAATAGCCTATGCCCCCCTCAAAAAAAAAATTAAAAAAAATTTGCGTAGTTAAATAACTACATTTAAATTTGTAGTCAAATAGCTACACAATGAATTTAAGACGAGACGTATTTCAAGCGATAGCCGACCCGACCAGGAGGGCTATATTGCTGCTGGTTGCTTCGCAGGGCCTTACAGCGGGCGCTATAGCTGCAAATTTCGACACAGCCCGGCCGACCGTTTCAAAACACCTGCAAATACTTACTGAGTGCGAATTGTTGGCGCAAAGGCAAACCGGCAGGGAAATTTACTATTACATCAATGCAAAAAAAATGAAACAAGTAGCTGACTTTATCGAGCCATTCCGTAAAATGTGGGACGACAGGTTTAACGTATTGGAGGCTGTAATGAAAGCATACCAAAAGAAAGACCAACACTAATTTAATCAACACGAATTTTCACTAATGAAGACGAATTTCACGAATTGATTTCTGGTGCTTATTCGTGTAATTCGAAAAAATTCGTGGGCATTCGTGTCATATGGCATTCGTGTTATTAAATATTTAAATATTATGGAACGGAAAACGAAGATCAACGCCGAAGACGGCAAACAGGACATTGTGATCACCCGGGAATTTGACCTGCCATTGGAATTACTTTTCAGGGCGTTTGCAGAGCCCGAACTTGTTGCGCAATGGATGGGGACAAAAGTGCTGAAACTGGAATGTAAAAAACATGGGAGTTACCTGTTTGAAACATGCGACCCTAAAGGAAACGTGGCATTCCAGGCAAATGGCGTATTCCATGAGTTTATCCCCAACCGGAAGATCACCCGGACATTTGAAATGGATAACGTGCCGTTCGGCGTTCAGCTGGAGATAACCGAATTTGAAAAACTGACCGACGACACCAGCAAACTAAGTATGCATGTGATATACGAGTCGCCCGCCCAGCGCGACGAGCTGCTGAAACTGCCCTTTGCGCAGGGCTTAAACTATGCGCATAACCGGTTACAGGATTTTATGAACAAACTAAAATAAAAAAACAATGGAAAAGAGAAAGCTAATTTGGTATTGGATAATTACGGGGTTATTATCCTTTTGTATTTTTTTTGGAGGGCTGTTCCAGACGCTGCAGTTACAGGGCGTAATACAGGGCTTTAAGCCTTTGGGGTACCCAACCTACTTTATTTCGCTCATCGGCATATGGAAGGTATTGGGCGTATTTGCCATACTGGTACCGGGATTTAAATTGCTGAAAGAATGGGCCTATGCGGGTATATTTTTCGCCATGACAGGCGCTGTCATCTCGCACCTGGCAAGCAATGATATTCATCCGCAAATAATTGCCCCATTTGTGCTGGCGATTTTTACAGTGCTGTCATGGTATTTAAGACCCGCGAACAGAAAAATTATAGCTGTTAATTAACCACGAGCGCTGAAATGGCTTTGCAGCGTCTTTTGGACTCTACTGACTTTCGGACTAAAAAAATTTATTAACCATAAAAAACAAAAATCATGGCAAGCGTAGCAATTTATTTAAACTTCCAGGGCAATGCCGAAGAAGCGATCAATCATTACAAAAAAGTTTTCGGGACAGAATTTTCTAACCCGCTGGTACGGTTCAAAGACGCGCCGTCCAACCCCGCCGCCCCACCGTTGCCGGAAGCCGACCAAAACAAAGTAGCACATGTAGCCCTGCCCATACCTGGCGGCGTTCAAATAATGGCAGCCGACATGCTGGAAAGCATGGGACAAAAATTAATTGCGGGAAATAATTTTACTATCTACCTGAGCCCCGACACCACAGAAGAAGCCGACAAATTGTATAGCGGGCTGTCGGAAGGCGGAACAGACGGCATAGCGCCGCATGACGAGTTTTGGGGATACTGGGGTAGCTGCAAAGACCGCTTTGGCATCAGCTGGATGTTCAATATTCTTAAGCAGACCTGGTAGAAATTCAACGGCGTAAAAAAAAGTAAATTCGGGGCTTGTTGAAGGTAAATCAACAAGCCTCAAACATTTTATAACTTTACGGTGTCGTCAGAAAACAGCCCCGCTGAATTATCGGAACTGATGTTGCATAAAATAATTTACGATCATGCAGAATACAACGAATCCAAAGGTTGACTGGTTTTTTAATAAAGCCACGCCCTGGCAGGAAGAATACACCAAATTGAGAATGATCGCCCTTGACTGCGGGCTGACGGAAGAATTGAAGTGGGGTTGTCCCTGCTACACGCTCGATGGGAAAAATATCGTATTGATACACGGTTTTAAGGAATATTGCGCCTACCTTTTTTTTAAAGGCGCCTTGTTAAATGATGCCAATGATATCCTGATCCAGCAGACAAAGGATGTGCAGTCGCCCCGCCAGGTACGGTTCGCCAATGTGCTGGAAATAGTGGAGCTGGAGCCCGTATTGAAGGCTTACATACACGAGGCTATTGAAGTTGAAAAAGCCGGTTTAAAAATCGTGCCCAAAACCACCGCCGAGTACGATGTCCCTGCAGAGTTTCAAAGTAAACTGGACCGGATCCCTGCCCTGAAAACCGCTTTTGAGGCATTAACGCCGGGTCGGCAGCGGGGATACCTGTATTATTTTTCTCAGCCAAAAACAGCCAAAACCCGCGAGGCAAGGGTTGAAAAATATATACCGCAAATTTTGGATGGTAAGGGAGTGGATGATTAGTTTGCTTGACAGGAAAATCAAGCAGAATAATTCATACCTTCACTTACTACAATCTTTAGACATATGCCTAAACTTTTTTTTGCTGCCCTTTTATTGATGATTATTGCCTTGTCATTTAAAGCCCACACCTGGAATCGAGATGACGCAATTTCAAGTGTGGCGGCCAGGCCGCGGGTTCAACACGACAGAAACACCGACACCTTAAAAAACGTTCTCAAGCAAAACCTTGATTTTTTTGCCAAACGCTTGCTTAAGGGGCATAAGGGGGTTATCCAAAATTATGCAAGGAAATATCAAAAAAATACATGTGGAATACTTACATATCAGGACAGCAGTTTAAAAGCAAACTTTGAAGGCGTTAAAGCAATAAAAGGTATCTTCATCAATAAAAAAGCCGATACCGTTTTTGTAATGCCGCCATTCAATTATTGTGACGATGGAGAATCTTACTGTTTTTATAACAAGGCGCTGCCGCGATTATATACCGGTTCCTATTGCTGCCATCCAGCTAATTTCTTTGTGTTGCCAGATATCGACGAAGATGGTGTAAGGGAGATAGGTATTTATTATTCGTCTTGCGCAAGCCGTTTCAAAGCATTAAAAATTTATAGTATGAAAGGCGGCCGTTGGAAAGAAATTGCATCATCAACGTTCGATATTGATATGAAGGATCCGGACAAAACCCAGTTCGATACGCTGGTAAGGAAGATATCAAAAGGCAAATTTAAAATATGCGATTTTGCCAATGGGAAAACCGAATGGAACACAGTGGTGATGAGGTAATAATTTTTCCGTATCAGCAGAGTCTCTCGCAGATTTAGGTCTTCCAATAAAATCAAGACGCGTATATTGCTCCATCACCGTCAATTCGGTAACCACCAAACGTTCCCATGGAACGTGAAATAGGTTTTTTGATCGATTCCGTCCTTCTGCACGGCATAGTGGAGCGCAAAATTTCGGTCCCAGAAAACAAATTATTCGAGAAAAAGCTGATAGCATTAATAATATCCCCAATTATTCAAGGGTAACAATATATTCGTTCTCCCTTTTTTCCAGGTTAATAAATCGCCAATTGATATTTACATTGGCAGTCTTGCAAATGATTGTCTTCCCGTTAACTTGTATCGCGTTTTGCGGAACATAGAGTGTTACGCCTTTTACAAACCATACCTCCTTATTAATCACGGTAAGAACAGCCTGATTCGTCATCTCAAAATAGTCGTTACTGTCTTTGCCTAATTTCAGGGATGTAGCATGAATAACTAAACTATCATTGATGGCCTCAGCATGCATCGGGTCAAAGCTTTTGAGTGCCGGGGAGCTATTAAATAACAGCGTTATCTTTAATCCGGCCTGGCCATTAAAGGCCTGAAAATGTTGCGCATGCTTTTCTTTTTCCATATTGGTAAAGTATCGCGACCTGGCCTCATACCCGGAAAGGTCGGGAAGCTTAACCTGCCGGGGTTTGAATTTTGAGAAAAAATAATCGTTCAGCATTAGCCCTGAAGCGTAATATTCCTGCTGCCAATTTTTAAAATTCCGCGATAAAAGCAGGCACTGACTCATTCCGGTTAACAAATTTTTATTGCGCAGCCCCTCCCTGCCATAAATCGGCTCCGCCAGCGAATAAAAAAAACGCTTGTGGATATATTCCAATTCTTTCTCGCTGGATGAAAATTTCTTCATGTACCTGTACTCGCAATAAGTAGCCGGCCCTTCTAAGGATTCAACACTTTTTTCGTAGTCTAAATATTTATCACCTATAATTTTTTTCCGAATGACCCGGCAGCTATAGAACTTGTTCAGGTTACTTTTAAATTGCGCAGCAGGCCCGGATAACATTTCCAGTAAAAGCTCATTTTCATATTGTTTAATAGCGTCATTTCTATAATCTTCCGGGTAGGTTAAAATATCTGCCGGATTGTCGAATTGTAGCTTTTTGATATAATTCCGCTGGAATACATGGTGCAATTCATGAAATAATTCCGAATAAAACTGGGTTTCACTTATATAAAATGACTGGTCGTAATGGTTTTGGGCCGTTAAATAGTGATTGATTTCTGTCTGGGTTGTTCCCATCAAAGTATATTCCGACTGGTTGAGCATATAAATACCGTTTCCCAGGCTAGTTGCATTGGCCGGCGGTTTGGGATGGTTCATCAAAAAAATAGGGCCGTTTGATCTATATATGCAGAAAGGGCCGATTTTCATTCCGGGCCAAACCTCGTCTTTGATGCTGTTGGCTTTTTTTAAAAAGTCGGGAAGCTTGTCCAGGTAAAGGCTGTCGATCGGCTCAATTTTTTGTGCACAAACGGCCTGTATATTCCCGAGGAGAAAGATTGCGAGCGTTAGTATTCGCGTCATATAAAAAGTTTTTGTTGTTTCAATCAAAATCGCTAAAAGCTTAAAGCAGCAATTATTTTGAAGCATTCCGCTGCAATTTTAGCTTTGTTGATGTTCGGCACGGTCTTCGGGCGCAAGCTCACGTGCGGCATCCCGCTTCGCATTTTGTTTATAAAAGTAGGAGAATTTTTTTATTGTTGATGAGGGGTGAATAGGTTTTGGTTGTAAAAAATGAAAGGAGTTCGACGGTTTGATTTTGGGCGGAAAAGGTGTTGGATGGTGTGTACATTCGGATTTATAGACTGAATATTTTAACTTTACAAACCAAATGATAGGATTTAAAAAACGGAGAGGCCTAAAGCGGTATTATAAAAACCTTACAACTAGAATCGACCTAAACGAAATTGACCGGTTGGACTTTGATAGTCCGCAAGGCTGGTTTGAAGACTGGTTTTCACGGTTCAACCTAAAACCGTACGGAAACAATCAAACCTGGTTTTATAATTGGCATTTACACTTCGACCGAAAAGGACTTGGAAACAATAGCTTCAAAGCAAGAAAGCCGCACTTAGATATGCTTCTCAGGAATTTTGATATACTGGCTGAGAAAACGAACCGCTTAAAAACGGAATTTCAACTATACGCAATCTTACTCGACTATCATAGTGCTAGCGATGCCCTATTTTTGCATCCACCAAAGCCAGATGGCAATCAATTTCCATTTAAAATCTCTGACTTAAAATTAACCTCTACGCTGACAAATAAGCCCCTGAATAATTACATTAATCATTTGGACGGATATGAAAAAAGATATGGCCAAGCTGGCGAAGCTTTTTGCTTTCTGTTCAGAAAAAATGTAGGTCAGCCATTTTGGTAACATCCCGTCCCGGAAAAACAAATTTGGAGCTGAAAAAATATTTCTATTGTATTATGGAAATACCTCTTTCAATGCATCCTAATTCAAACCGTCAATTATAACGAGTTATCAAAATGAGATTACCACTGACCATTATTTTAACACTTTTTATACTGGCAGTTCGCGGGCAAAGCAAACTTATAACTTACAGTAATGATCTGAATGCTTATTACAACAAGTCAAATTTAAATACAGACGCTTTTCTGGAGCTCAAAATAAACGAAATCACATTAAATACCGACTCGACCTTTGAGTTTTGGAGCAGGCCAAATGTAAGCTGCTTTACCTGGCATCAATATAAAGGAACCTGGAAAAAAGTAGAGGATACGGTATTGTTTTATGACAATTATGAGGTTGTTGAAAATGATATGAGGGCGGCCTACAAAAAAGACGGTAAACAGAGATATCATATTAGTTTTTCGACAGACAAGAATTCCGGGCTCAGGAACAAGGATATAAAAATTCAATACGTGTATGATTATAATGCTCATTTGGAAGATATAGAAAAAACATTTTACCTAAATGCGAATAATGTGATTGAAATCCCGTTCCAGGATATTCCTAATCTTATCAAACTTGCTGCGATCAAAATAGAGTACCAGTTGAGTTCGGAAGAAAAACGATTTGGTTACCTGACAGAGAACAAATTCCTCAATATAAAAAATAGGGACTTACCTAATATTATTGGTGTTGAGTTTGTCGAAACCCCTAAAACGGAAATTGTACATCGAACGATCAAAGGAATAATAAGAAATAACGCTCTTTCAATTATATCAACAATAAAAACCCAAACTACGTTGCCGGACTATCATGACGAAATAATGTTTGAAAATAGTTACACATTGAACAAATGATATTGTGCGCCCATTATCGTCTCAACATGCGCCTATGCCAGAAGCTCCGTGGGAATAGAAGTTCGAAAATCGACTGATTCTATAAAATACGATGAAACACATACTGATATTCATATTAACCGTCATTTTCATCCAGGCTAAAGCTCAAGATGAGGATAAATTCCAACCAGACAGCATATACCGATCTTGCAAAGTAAAAAGGATTTACGTTTATGGGTACTCTCCCAGGGATTTATCGATAGTAATAGACCTGGACACAAATGGGCATAAAGTTAAACTTGTACATTATGACGAATCCTATGATAGGAAGACACGGGCGCGAAAAGGAATATATAGTATTAGCCGCTACATATATGATTCTGAAAAGAAACTTATTGAAGTGATCGATTCCGAACGCTATACACATCCCGGCGATACTGACCACACGTACTTTTTTTATTCCGCAAATGGCGTTCTGAAGGCATCAACGCATTACAAAGGGAAATATGTTTACGATCATACAGATTATAGCGCTAACCCATTCAAATCGGTAACAACGCGCGGAAAAAATGATTCTATGATTTTTTACCAAAACACCCAGGAATACGATCGTGATTTTTATGAAAAGCGTTCCTACGGATTTTCCTGGGAACCGAAACTTAAAACTGTTTTTTTTGTTCACGGTACCGACACAACGAATTATCAGTATAGTGATGATAAGGACTTGAAGCGGTTAGAAAGTTTTGAAGAGGACACAAATCAATTCAATTCAAAGGGTCAATTGATTTCTTCCGATATCAATCAGCGTTTTATGGTTGATCCAGGTACGTGGAGAACCTTTCACGACACCGCAATATATAATTACTATGCCAACGGGCTTTTAAAATGGATGTCCGGTTACTCTGGCAAAAATTTTAAATATGAGTTTTACAAGCCATAAACGCGCAATGGCCTGCATGGTGTCCGTTGGTCTCGACATGGGGTTCTTAATGAGGTCATGGCGGTCTTTGGGAATCAACGTAACGCTTGACGGTTTTGTAACCACGCGGTGATGATCGCGGACGAAGAATTGCATCAAAACGCGAATGATTTTTTAAGAAACACTAATATCTTGTATTTCAGGGGATTTAGGCGGATTTTTTTGAATGCAGTGCAAGGAAGAAATTAACAAGCTACTATTGACGACGCATGAGTTTGGGGAAAAGAACGGTCGGCCCAATTGTCAGAAACAAACCCAGTGTCGCTGCGCCCACGGCTGTTCCGATGGCGAAATCCTTGCTGCTGATGAGCCGGCCGCCAACTCCATATTTGGCCAGGAGATAGAAGATGACTGCATATAGCAGGCTCGTAACCAGGCCCGGTGAATAGGTGTTGAGGCGAATGGTCCAATATAGATGCACGGTTAGAACATGGGTGACAAATCCACCCACAAAGATAAGCGGCAGGATAACCCAATGGCCGCCAAAGCTATCGAACAGTATGTTACTAAACGCGATTGCCAAAATAAACGCAGCATTAAACCAGAAGAACATCCGCATGTGATAGGTCGGCCAAAAATTTTCCGCAATCCATCGGACAAAGCCGCCGTTAAGCAGCGTTTCGTCAAGGATGTGAACAATATAAGATGCGAAAAATGCCCAGAAAAGGATGTTTACAACCGGCATAATTTTTTTATAGGATACTTCACTAATGATAAAGCGAAAATCCTGCCAAAATGCACCGGGCAATTTTAAATTTATAAGGGGATAGTTTAATTTTCTCTTTTTAAGAAGAGTATCCAGCGCACCGCATTTTATCACGGGTTTCCCTAATTTTGTTTTATACCAATGTAAAACTTATGAAAAAGTATCTGCTTGCATTTTATGGGGGAAATAGGACGCTCCGGTACGAAAATCTCGATAAAGCGGAAAAAGAAGCACAGGAAAAACATCGGGCCGCCTGGAGCGGATGGATGTCGGACCTGGTGAAAGGTGGGCATTTGCAGACCGGCTATCCGCTTGAGCCGGACGGAAAACGGATAGATGCTGACGGGCCTCATGATCATCATTTTCCCGACACGACCGAGGGTGGTTTTATCGTCATAAAAGCAGAATCGCTTGATCAGGCTGCGGAAATTGCGGGGTCGGCGCCCATTATCAAGAATGGCGGATACGTGCTTGCGCGACCGTGCGGGGAGATGAGGTAGGGAAGCTGTATGAGGTCAAAACCCGTCTCATTGCTCAGATTATAAATAAATAGCATGAATCCTGAAGTCAATAAATTTTTTAGCAATGCCAAAAGATGGCAGCAAGAAATGGAAAAACTGAGAGCGATCTGCCTCGATTGCGGGCTGACCGAAGAGTTGAAGTGGGACCAGCCCTGTTACACGTTAAATAACCGTAACATAGTGATAATTGGGGAATTAAAAGACCACTGTGCACTTAGTTTTTTCAAAGGCGCCTTATTATATGACGCCGAAGGCATTCTAAAAGCACCGGGGGAGAATACGCAATCGGGTCGCTGGATCAAATTTAACCATCTTAAGCAAATAGTTGAGCTAGAGGCCACCCTGAAAGCCTATATTTATGAAGCCATTGAAGTGGAAAAAGCGGGTGCGAAAGTGACGCTTAAAACCACCGCAGACTTCCCCATTCCTGAAGAGTTTCAACTTAAGCTTGACGCAATCCCCGCCCTCCAAACCGCATTTAATGCATTAACGCCAGGGCGGCAACGGGCGTACCTCCTCTATTTTGCTGCACCCAAACAATCCAAAACCCGGGCGGCAAGGGTTGAAAAATGTATGCTGCAAATTCTAAAAGGAAAGGGGCTAAATGACGACTACCTCCGGTAGCCTGCAAGATCTCACCGCCCTGGTGTTATATCAACCTTGAATTGACGCTTAGTCTCGACGCTCAAGTCAGAATGTCGAAAAAACCGACATAGGGCTTGCGATTAAAGACTGCCAGGAATGGGACTCTAAAACCCTGTTAATATGGCGAATTTCGATGTGAATTGGGTGAACGGACGCATCGTTGTTTTATGTGGGCAACAAATGTTTATTTATATTTGGACCATGCAGCATTTCACTCACGCCCTGGAAATATGGTGGCAACATCAAACTGTGCTCGAATTAATGGGTTTTTTTACTGGGGTGCTATGTGTTTGGTTGGCAGCAATTAACAATATCTGGAATTGGCCAGTTGCCGTTGTTAGCGTGGGCATCTATATTTTTATCTTTTTCAATACCCATTTGTATGCAGACATGGGTTTGCAGGTTTACTTTATGGCGATGAACATTTATGGGTGGTACTTTTGGAGTAAAAAGCCGATTACAGAAGAAAAAACACCGGTTTTGCGGATAACCCCGCGAGAAATCGCTTACTCCATCATCGCCGTTATTGTTTTTACGGTTTTTTTAGGTTCGGTACTAAAATATACAACGGCATCGTATCCCTTTCTGGATAGTTTTTGCACTGCGTGCAGCTTGGTTGGCCAGGTGTTTCTGGCCCGCAAGGTGCTGGAAAATTGGCTTATTTGGATCTTTGTCGATATCATTTATCTGCCCGTATATATTTTGAAACACCTCGACGTCACGGCTCTAATGTACGGCCTATATATTTTTATCGCAATTTGGGGTTATCTTGATTGGCAAAAGGAATATCGGGAACAACAATTGCAACAAGCCTGACCATGTCAAAATCCGAAATCGAAAATCCGAAACTATCTCTTGAGCGAAGCGAAAAATCCGAAATAAAAAAAATCGCAATCGTCGGCCCTGAATCCACCGGCAAGTCAACCATGTCAGCCTACCTTGCTGAGCATTACCACACCGTTTGGGTGCCCGAGTTTGCCCGCGACTATTGCGCCGCGCTAACAGAACCACCCTCCTGGCAGGATGAGATCAATATGTTTTACGGCCAGTTGGCCCTCGAGGCGGAACTTGCACCCAAGGCCAATAAGCTGCTGATCTGCGATACAACCTTTATCACGGTAAAAATCTGGAGCGACTATACCTTCGGCCGCTCGCCGCAGGAAGTGCTGGATGAGCTGCCCCGGCGACCTTATGATTTTTACCTGTTGTTAGACATAGACCTGCCCTGGGAGCACGATCCCCTGCGCGATTTTCCCCACCTGCGCGAACATTTTATGGAGGTATGGCATAAGGAATTACAGGCGTTGAATGCAAATTATGTGGTAATTTCGGGGATTGGGAAGGAACGGTATGAACGTGCGGTTGAGGCGATCGATAAATTCATTGCGGAAGTCGGAATGCCGAATGCGGAATAAAAAAAATAATGCGGAAGTCGGAATGAAGAGATGAATGCGGACGTCGGAATGCCAAATGCGGAATGAAAAATCAATATGGGTTCCGAAATTAAAACTTCCGAAATCGGCATTTCGCCTTCCGAATTAAAATACTTCCGAAATCGGCATTCCCACTTCCGCATTCAATAATTCCGAAATCGAACATCCGACATCCGAAATTCCTCACCATGCAACGTTCCTAAAAACCCTGCGTCATATACCGTGCAAGCTGATCAAAATTTGGAAGCCGTATTTATCGACAAGCATTATAACCTGGTGGTTGAGTGCAAGCAGGGTAGTAAAAAAGCCTGTTATGAGCTTTACCGCCTTTATTCTAAAGCGATGCTAAATGTCGCCTTTAGGATAGTTGGTAATATTGCCGAAGCGGAAGATGTTTTGCAGGAAGCGTTTTTGGATGCCTTTAATAAGGTAAAAGATTTCAGGCAGGATACAACTTTCGGGTTATGGCTGAAACAAATAGTGGTAAACCGGTCCATCAACCTGTTGCGCAAACGCCGGCTGGAGCTGGTGGACATGGAAGGTGAGCAAATTGAAAACATTGCCGACGAGGAGCCGGAAGACCAGGAAGAGGTACAATACCTTGCCGGGCAGGTAAAAGAGGCAATAAAAGAATTGCCGGAAGGCTACAGGTTAGTAATTTCGCTGTATTTGCTGGAAGGTTATGATCATGAAGAAATAGGACAGATATTGGAAATATCAGAAAACACCTCGAGGACGCAGTTTTTGAGGGCAAAACGAAAATTAGTTGAGATTTTAAACAGAAAGGGAATAGCACAATGAGCAAGCGATTAGAAGATTTGATAAGGACTAACCGGGAAGAATTTGATGACCTGGAGCCATCGGCAGATCTGTGGGCGAGGATTGAAAAACATTTGCCGCCGCAATTTGAAGAACCTAAAAAGCGGGAAGCCAAAACATTTTCGCTTGGCTTTGTGCTGCGTGTTGCTGCCGCGATTGTGGTGGTGATGAGCATCTTTTTTACGCTTTACCTGCGCGGCACGCATAAAGAAGGGGTGGACCTGGCAGCCATTAACCCGGTTTATGCGCAGCAGCACGTACATTTTACATCGCTTATCCAAACCAAAAGAGAGCAACTGAAGTCGATAGAAAAATCGCAGCCGGAGCTGTACCAGCAGTTTACCTCGCAAATAGCCGAGATGGACTCAACCTATAAGGAATTGAGTACTGAACTGCAAACCAGCCCGAACCAGGAATTGGTATTAAAGCAAATGATCCGCAACCTGGAGATTCAAACCCAGGTGCTTACCCAACAGCTGAAGGTGATCAGCCAGTATAATGAAATGAGAAAAGAAGAAAATAATGAAAGCAAAAATATATAAATCCTTGCTGGTTACTACGGCCGCACTCTTTATAGCGGGCGCAGCATGCTATGCGCAGGATGTTTCGGTATCGGTTAACCTGTCTTCTTCGTCGGGTAATGCGACAGTTAAAGCAAAAGTTAAAAAGAAAGCGATAGAAGCCGCCGCAAAGTCGCTGGGTAATGACCTTGAACTGAGTTTAAATAACCTCGGCGCGGATATTTCAAACCAGGTTGACCGGCTTACGCCAAAGATTGAGGCTGCGGTAAATGATATCGTATCAAATGTTGATGTAAGCGTAAGCACGGATGGCAACAGCTATTCGTACAACGATAACGGCGGCGGCAAATACGAAAAATCAAAAACCTACAGCAAAAGCTACCCGATTGATGGTAACGACAGGATAAAACTGACCAACCAATACGGCAAAATACAGGTTAATACCTGGGACAAACACGAAGTTAAAGTAGATGTAATTATAAAAGCCCAGGCCGAGGACGAAGGCGCGGCCCAAAAACTACTGGATGGCGTGCACATCAGCGATGGTAAAGACGGCGACGATGTACGGTTCCGTACTGAGATCGACCGTATTGGCGGGGGCTTTAGATTCTGGGATTTCGGCAGCAACAAAAAGCACAAGGTTGAGATAGACTATACCGTTTACATGCCGGCTCGCACCGATCTGACCGTTGAAGACAGCTATGGCGGCATTGAACTGCCTGATCTGGCGGGAAAAGTGAAGATAAGCACATCCTACGGCAGCGTATCGGCACAAAACCTGAGTAACCCGAATAACGAGATCGAGGGGAGCTATGGCAGCCTTAAAGCGGGTTCAATCGGCGGAACCAAGCTCGACTTTTCATACGGCAGCGTGGATATCGACGCCTGCGGCAGCCTTAAAGCCGACCTGAGCTATGGCTCATTCAGGCTTGGTAAATTGAACGGCCCGGGCGAATTTGATATCTCTTACGTAGGCGGTTTCAAAATTGATGAGCTGGCCAACAGCTTCAAAAAGCTTAAGGTGGATGCCTCTTACTCCAGCGTGGCCCTTGGCGTACCCGGCGGCGATAACTTTAACTTCGACATCACCACTACTTACGGCGGCTTTAATTACGACGATAACAAAGTAACCATCACCAGTAAAAACCCACCCGATGGCGCCAAACATATCGGCCCGACCCGTAACTATAAAGGCCACGTTGGCCGCGATGGTAATGACGCGATGATCAATATACAAACCAGCTATGGCGGGGTGAATTTTGATTGATTTATGCGAATTTAATTGACACGAATTTCACGAATTAAGGCGAATGGGACGAATTCGCGCGGTAAGGCATTACCCGAAACTTACGAAGTTATTTAGACTTCGTAAGTTTTTCCGGGCTTTAAGTATTATCGGCTAACTTCTCTAAATTTCTCCTGATGGCCATTTTATCCGCCTCCGATTTAGCAAATTTCAGCGCATTTTTAAGATATCCCATCGCTTTCCCATCATCAACCCCGGTATACAAATACCCCAGCAGCGAATAATACAAATGGTTATTCCCAAGCTTTAGTTTTTCAGCCTCTATTATCGCTATTTCTTTGCCGTCGGCTTTGGCGAGGGCATAAGTGCGGTTGAGCGCCGCTATGGGTGAGTATTCGATAAACAGCAATTGGTTATATAATTGCAGGATGGTTTCCCATTTTTCTGACGTGTCTTCTTTTACGGTATGCTCACATGCTATCGCCGCTTCAATATGGTATTTGGATAATGTTTTACCCTCGGCAGCCAGGTTAAGGTAGTACCTGCCTTGTTGCATCAGTTCCTGGTTCCATAAGGATGGGTCCTGGTCGTCATAAAGGATCAGTTCGCCTTCCGGGCCGGTACGCGCATCGAAGCGGGAGGCGTGGAAACACATCAGGGCCAGCAGGGCTTTTACTGCCGGCTTGGCAGTGTTTTTATTTTCAACCAACAGAAAAGTGAGCCGCATCGCTTCCAGGCAAAGGTCCTGCCGCAGGGTGGTATTTTGCGATACGGAATAATAACCCTCGTTGAAAAGCAGGTATAACGTGGTCAAGACGGTTTCTAAACGCCGGTCTATTTCATTGGGCGATGGAAATTCCAGCTTTACTTTTTCGGCCCGTAGCTTTTCCTTAGCCCTGAACAGGCGCTTGTTGATGGTCTCCTTATTACTCAAAAAAGCATCTGCAATTTCCCCGATACCAAAACCACACAGGATCCGCAGTGACAGGCCTATCTGCGCTTCGGCCGGGATAAGCGGGTTGCAAATGGCAAACATCATTTGCAGCTGGCTGTCGGTAATGTTTCGTTCCGATAGATCGATATTAATTTCGTAACCTTCAGCGCTGTTTTGCTGTAAGCCGGGGCTAACTTTTTCGATAAAAATGTGGTGATGCTTTAAATAGTCCTTAGCGCGGTTTTTGGCAACGGTGTACAGCCAGGCAACCGGGTTATCTGGAATGCCTTTCATTCCCCACGTTTCGGCGGCCAGCAGAAAGGTATCGCTGGCAATGTCTTCGGCAATCTCGATGTGCTCAAACCCAAACAGTCGGCTCAATACGGCCGTTATTTTGCTGTATTCCGTGCGAAATAAATGGGGTATGAGATTGTTTTCTTTGAGCATCGTTTTTTCATATCGCAAATTCGTCATTGCGAGCGCAGCGTGGCAATCGCGAACTATGTGTTCACACTAAACACACCAACATGCAAAGTTCGCGATTGCTTCGCTCGTACCCCGCTCGCAATGACAAATTTGCTGTTTTACGCGTTCATAGGCGCAATATACCTCACTTCAACATTGCCGCCAAGGGCTAATACCGGGCAGCCTTTGGCCAGTTCAATAGCTTCTTCCAATGTTTCCGTTTTCAAAACGCTGTAGCCGAGGATGATCTCTTTAATTTCGGCATACGGACCGTCGGTAACCGTATCTGCTTTTAAAGTAGCCCCAATAAAACTAAGGCGATTGCCAAGGTTAGCCAATTTGCCCTGGGCGGCTATACCGCCCAGCCAATCCTGCCAGGGTTTACTAATTTCCTTTAATTGTTCGGGCGTAGGCACTGCATCGCCGGTTGGCGGAACGTTCCTGAAGATCATCAAAAATTCTTTCATGACTTTAATTTTTTAAATTGTTTATACCTCAATGACGACCGCCTTTTTTGATTTTGGACATGACTTGGGCATTTTTTTTAGGGCGGAAGACTGAGAATTGCCGGTATTCTTATTCAATCGGTGAAACTGAGCGCAGCGACCTCATGAACACCACTTAAAAAAATAAATACTGGTGAATAATCAAACAAAAATCGGTGAAATCTGTGCTTAAGACATCACCGCCCTCACCTCCACATATCCGCCCAGCAATAAAATAGGGCATCCGTAAGCCATTTCAAAGGCATCGTCGAGCGATTCAGCTTTTACAGTGATCAAACCGCCTAATATTTCTTTTACTTCGGCATAAGGGCCGTCGGTAATTACGTTTCCGGGTTTTAAAATGCGGCCCTCGAAGCTCAGGCGGCTGCCGCCTACAAACCTGTTTTTAGCAGATATGCCGGCCAGCCAAACGTCCCACTTTTTGGCGAACTCCTGCATCACCCCGGGCGAAGGCCTGGCATCGCCGGTGGGGGCATTCCTGAAAAGCATTACAAACTCTTTCATCACTTTAAAATTTTAGTTTTTTGGCCGGATGACGATCAAAAATTTAAATATTGGACAAAATAGCCAAATATTGTTTGCGATAGTTTATCATCCGCTATCCTTCTTCTGTATAACATAACAATTCAAGATTTTACCGCAAAGATCACAAAGCGGAAGGCGCAAAGGCCACAAAGCCTTAATAGTTTGTAATTTTTTTCGGTATTCTCGGTTCCTTCCTGGCGATCTGCGGTTAAATTAAAATGATTTCTTAACGGCTATCAGCCAGCTGCAGCTTCTTTCGGATTTCCCCGACTTTCGAACTGTACCGTAGAAATAATATTACAAACCCGCCTTTGTTGTAATAGTCAAAGCCTGTATATTTGATTGTCCCCGTTTTTTTAGCCAATTACTCCCTAACTATAAAATTTGTCAACATGAAAGATCATAATGTTTCCAGGCGTCGTTTCATCGGCGCCGGTGTGCTTGCCGCGGCAGGCCTGGCCCTCACTTCAAAAAGCTCGTTTGCCAATGGGCTATTTAAACCGGTAAAAGTGGATTCAAAAATAAATGGTGTGCAGATCGGTGTAATAACGTATTCCTTCCGCAGTATGCCAAGCGACATCGACCACCTGCTGCAATACTGCATCCAGTGTAACATTAACGCGGTTGAACTGATGGGTGATTCTGCTGAAGCTTACGCCGGCGCGCCTAAATATGAGCGCGGCAGTACAGACTATGCCAAAAAAATAGCCGATTGGCGCGAAAACACCATCCTGGACTCTTTCGTCGCGATCCGCAAAATGTTTAACGATCAAAACATCAATATCTACGCATGGAAACCCAATGCACTTGGCAAAAAAAATACCGATGGCGAAATAACCTATGCCTTTAAAGCTGGCAAGGCACTCGGCTGCAGCCACGTGACCGTTGAACTGCCTGAAGATTCGGAACAAACCCAGCGCCTTGGCGACCTGGCCGAAAAAAACGATATGATGGTGGCCTACCACGCGCATACCCAGGCTACACCAACCCTTTGGGATATGGCTTTGGCGCAATCCAAACACAACGCCATAAACCTTGATATCGGCCACTATGTTGCCGGCACCAGCAGCAGCCCAATCGATTTTATCCAAAAAAACCATAAGCGCATTTTGAGCATGCACCTTAAGGACCGCAAATTCCACAACGGGCCGAATATGCCATGGGGGCAGGGCGATACCCCGATAAAAGAAGTTTTGCAGCTGATGAAAAAGGAAGGCTACAAATTCCCGGCAACCATTGAACAGGAGTACGACATCCCCGCCGGCTCCGATGCGGTTAAGGAAGTAATAAAGTGCCGCGAATTTGCAAAAGAAGCGCTGGCGTAATTGGTGAATAGTGAGTGGTGAGTAGTGAGTAGTCGGTACGGAGGACATTTGTCTTAATACTCACGATTCACCACTCACCATTCACCATTCACCACCTGGCACAACATCCCCCTGGATATGGCATTAATGCCATATTATAAATTATTTATATTTGATCCGTAATTTATAAGCTATGAAGGAAATTGCTTTAGTTATACACGAGGATGCTACCTTATCAACCATTACCGGCGCAATGGATATGTTTATCCACACCAACGGCCTTTACCAGCAAACCGGCAAATCGCAACCGTTTAAGCTTATCCTGGCCGGCGAAAAAGAAAACAGCAGCCTGCTGCCTATCAACCCGCTTTTTGTAAGCTACCGCAGAATTGATGAACTGGAACATCCGGATCTGATAATCGTTCCCGCATTTTATGGTGATCGCGACAGCATGCTCAAAAAGCACAGGGACTTGATCAACTGGATAGCCGTTAAGTTTGAGGCCGGGTCGGAAATAGCCAGCTTATGCTCCGGTATTTATTTCCTGGCCGAGGCAGGTCTTTTACCGGGCCGCGCCTGTACCGCGCACTGGGGCGACATGGACGATATTGTGCGAAGGTATCCGGATGTAAACTTCCTTTCGGATATGGTGATCACCGACCAGGATGGCATTTATACCAGCGGCGGGGCGTTCTCGTCATTAAATCTGATCCTGTACATGATCGACAAATTTTGCGGCCGCGAAGTGGGTATCTGGGCCAGCAAAATGTTTTCGCTGGATATGGACCGGATGAGCCAGTCGCATTTCGCCGTTTTTAAAGGACAGCGTTTGCATAAGGACAATGACATTTTAAAAGCGCAAACCTATATCGAGGAAAACCATCACCTGCCGCTGAACATTGACACCATTGCTGAGAAGAGCAACATGAGCAAGCGCAATTTTATCCGCAGGTTTAAAAAAGCCACCCATAATACGCCCTTTGAATACCTGCAGCGCGTAAAAATTGAAGCCGCCAAAAAAGCGCTTGAAAAAGGCAATCAAAATATTAACCTGCTGATGTACGATGCGGGCTATAATGACATAAAGACCTTTAGAGAAGTGTTTAAAAAGCTCACCGGCCTGACGCCGCAGGATTATAAACGAAAATACAGCCGGGCGGATTTGGTGTTGAATTAAGCGCCGTTCCGAGACGCAAAATATTGCGTCTCTACATTAAATAGGGCGAAGCTTATAACCCCATATTTTCCCGGTAAACCTGTTCAAAAGTTTTACTTTTTTGCTTGAGATAGATGTCCGAAAACCTGGCATTTATCGGGCTCAGCATTTGGATGCACAGTTGTTTATCATCGTCGCTCAGGCTGTTTACCATCATGTTTGCCACCTGCAGTACCAGCACTTTTGCTTTGCTAAGCGTTTCTTCGCCTTTTGGGGTTAGTTTTAATCGTTTTACCCGCTTATCTTCATTGTCTGAATATTCAGCGATAAGCCCCTTCTTTTTCAGCCGGATCAACATATTCGTCCCGCTTGACAATTCTAATAGATTGTCATAGATCACTTCTGATTTTATCGGATTTTTTTTATTAAAGATAATAACCAGGATGCCAAACTCCTCGATCTGGTCAAGGCCGGTCCCCTCCAGCGCTTTGTTGGAATACATGATGTGAAACTTCCCGATCTTCCTGATCAGTATAACCAACTGGCCGCTAATATCCGGGACCAGTTGCCATTCAGGCGCTATTTGTTTTTCCGCTTTCAGCGATACCGACAGCTGGTGCCGGCAAAAATCTTCTATGCAGCCCTCGGGATACTGCTCTTCGTAAGCGCCCCATAATTTAACCAGCTCAACTGCTTTATTCATCCTATTTACTACCTTTTGGCAGCAAATGTAAAAAATATATTGCAGAATGCTCGTATATTACTACCAAATAGTATATGTTTGTACTGCTATGCAACCAAATGGTAGTAAATATAAATCATTAAAAGTTATTGAAATTGATACTGCTAAAGGAATGTCGTATAAACAACCAACAAAATGAAAAGCAAATTATTTAATAACCTGCTATTATTCTCGCTCTTCGGTATTGCACTTGGATTTTTCGGAATGCTGTACGAGGGGGTTGTTTTTGTACCGAAAATGCTCGACAACTCCATGACGAGAATGCTTTTTTGGAAAGACTTTTACGCAACATTAAATCCACTGGCTTATTATATTCCGTTGGTGCCGATAGCGACGATCGTTTTGATCGTTTTGTATTTCACGACGCCAATACAAAACGCCGCACTTAAAAGCCGGTTAAAATGGGCGGCGATATTTCAAATGGCAGCGCTGGTATTGACATTTTATATGGTTACACAGATCAATCCTAAATTATTTTTTAGCAACATCGAAAAACGTGCAGGCGTCATTCCAGCCAAAACACTCCTTTTAAATATTGTCAGTGTTATTCGGGCGGCAATTTCTGCTTTGGCTTTAGCGTCCGTTTTCAAAGCCTATGTACAAACGGTGAGCGGTAAAAACTAACGCTTCAAAACAATAAAAAATATGAATATATTAATCATAGGCGCCAATGGTGGGATAGGCCGACAAGCCGTAGAAATAGCCCTGGCCGCGGGGCATAGTGTAACTGCTTTGCTGCGCGATCCGGCGAAGCTCACCCTCACGCATGCTAAGCTGAAAGTGGTTAAAGGCGATATAATGCAGCCGGAAACGTTTGAAAATTACCTGGATAATAAAGACGCCATAATATCAGCGCTCGGCGTAAAGGCCATTAAACCGACGACGCTATATTCAGAAGGGAACGGAAACTTACTAAAAGCAATGAAGGTGCGGGGAATAAAACGGGCTTTCTTTATTTCAGCATCCGCCATCGAGGTAAGTCCTGTTCAGCCGTTTTTTGTAAAGGTATTCACGAAATATATTTTACAAAAGATATTGAAGAACGTTTATGCCGACCAAAGAATTATGGAAGCCTTGATAAAAGAAAGTGATAGCGACTGGACAATTATGCGCCCCTGCAGGCTGATCGATAAGCCGGTAACGGGCAATTACCGGGTCGCGATCAACGGTTTTCTAAAAAAATGTTTAACTATTTCGCGTGCCGATGTTGCACACTTTATGATAAACAACATCAATAATGAGGAGACTTATAAAACGATAATCGAGATAGCGTATTAGGATTTGTTTAAAATGATTTTATTGCGTCTCACATTAAAAACAAATCGCCTTATGGAAATATTGATTTTTAAAACAGATGTAACCAGCAGAAAAAAAGCAACGAGGGTTGGCCGGCTGCTTTCGTCAATTCAAACAATAAAAACAATGGAATATCGACCTTGAGGATTGCGATAAGGTATTACGGGTGGTGGCAACCCGGATAAAACCCGGTTTGGTAGAATCGCTTTTGATGAGGGCCGGGTTTAGCTGCACGCTGTTGGAATATTAATACGGCGACGTGCTCACTGCCGTCCACCCCCCACCGACAATAATATTTTGTCAAAAATAAAACCGCATTGGCAACATCCGCAACGGCAGCTTAAAAATTACCCTTATTTTACTACAGATTTACTGCAAATTAACCCTAATTATGTTACATAATTTTGAATATTTACCCTAATTTTGTGACATGTTTAGCAGAAATATTATAGCCGAGTTGCACCTATGGGTTTCCAAAAGTGACCGTAAACCCTTAGTTCTTCGTGGTGCAAGGCAAGTTGGAAAAACAACCGTTATCAACCAATTTGCAGAGAGATTTGAACAATATATCTACCTGAACCTGGAACTCCCGAATGACAGGAGGCCCTTTGAGCAGTTCAATACTATCGAAACTTTGGTGCAAACCTTATTTTTTGTAAAAAATAAAGTACTGTCAAAAAAAAAGAATACCCTGATCTTTATTGATGAAATTCAGGAGTTGCCGGAAGCACTAAACATTTTGCGGTATTTTTATGAGTCGGAGCCAAACATCGCGGTTATAGCAGCCGGAAGCATGCTGGAAACTTTATTCGATAAAAATATCAGTTTCCCGGTGGGTCGCGTAGAATATAAAGTATTGCGGCCGGCGTCTTTCCCTGAATTCCTGGAAGCAATCAATGAAACGGAGGCGCTGAAATACTTGCAAAGTATGCCTTTGCCAAGCTTTACGCATCCCAAATTATTACAACTTTTTCACACGTATGCGCTGATTGGCGGAATGCCGGAAATTGTAAGGAATTATAGCGAAAATAAAGATTTAACTACATTAAAACCGATTTACGATTCCCTGATCATGGGCTACCTGGATGATGTAGAAAAATATGCTTCAACAGAATCGCAGATACAGCATATCCGTCATGCAATCCGGGCATCCTTTTCACAGGCCGGGAGGCGAATAAAATTTGAGGGTTTCGGAAATTCCTCCTACCGGTCACGAGATATGGGGGAGGCGTTACGAACTTTGGAAAATGCACTATTAATACAACTGATTTATCCTTGCACAGATGTACACTTACCATTACTACCAGACCGCAGAAAGTCGCCACGCTTGCAGATATTGGATACAGGAATGCTTAATTATTTTGCAGGCATTCAAAAAGAGATATTAGGAACTGCAGACCTAAACAAAGTGTACCAGGGTACGTTGATCGAACATTTGGTCGGCCAGGAACTATTGGCTTTTCAATTTAACGCGTTAAGCAGCCTTAACTTTTGGATACGCGAAAAACAAAGTTCTACAGCCGAAATAGATTATGTGTGGGCGTTTGAAGGAAAACTTGTGCCGGTTGAAGTAAAGTCAGGCAGCGAAGGAAAACTTAAGTCGCTGCATTTATACATGGATATGGCTCCCCATAACATGGCTTTACGTTTTTATGCGGGCGAAATAAGCATCACCGACGCAATAAGCCCCGGCGGCAAACCATTTAAACTCCTTAATTTACCTTATTACCTTGTTTCCCAAATTGAACCATATTTAAAATGGTTCCAGGAGCAAATTGATCGTGGTTAAACCCGGCCGCGATGGCTAATACGGCGACGTACTCACTGCTGTCCACCCCCCATCGACAATAATATTTTGGCCGGTAATATGCCCGGATGCCGGCGAAACCAAAAACAAAACGGAATTGGCAACATCCTCCACCGTAGCCGGCCGGCCCATCGGCGTTATGCGCGACCAGGTATTTTTATATCCGGCATCCTCCAACGTCCGTTCTGTTAAAGTAGCTCCGGGTGCAACTGTATTTACGGTGATTTGATGAGGCGACAATTCAACCACCAAACTTTTCGCCAGCATCTCCAGCGCAGCTTTGGTCATGCCGTAGGCTGCAAGGTCCTGGTGTGCCTGGTGGCCGGTTACCGAGGACATAAACAATATCCTCCCGCCGTTTTGCTGTTTGATCATCTGGTTGGCGGCCCTTTGCGCCAGGAAAAAGCTGCCCTGCAAATTCAGCCGCATAACGCTTTGCATTGATTCAACAGGATAACTCAAAAAATCGCCAAATAAAGTGATACCGGCATTGGCGATGGCAATATCCAGGCGGCCAAATTGCTTAACGGCGGTATCCACCATTTGCCGGATGAAATCCAAATCAGCGGCATCCCCGGCCAGTGCACAGCATTGCCCGCCGGCTGCTACAATTTTTCCGGCGGCGGTTTTTACCAGGGCCTCGTTAATGTCGTTTATTAAAACGGCAGCGCCCTCAGCGGCCATTTGCCTGGCGATCTCAAAGCCGATGCCCTGGCCTGCGCCGGTGATGATGGCGGTTTTTCCGGTGAATTTTTTGGTTGTCATATTATATTCTTATCGTAGCGATGAGTTTAAAACCGAGTGTGTTAGAAACACTCTTCGTCCCTCTTTACCGCTTGCGGAAGAGAGGGATGCCGATCCGCCTTTAGGCGGAGTGGCAGGGTGAGTCAACCCGGCGGACATTACCGACAATGCATTAGCGCCAATGTCCGCCGGGTTGACTCACCCCGACTACTCCGCCTTTAGGCGGATGGTCGACCCTCTCTTCACCTTCGGTGGAAAGAGGGTAGCTGCAATTATTTTATATTTCTAATATTCAAGATATTAAGCCAGAGCTATTTGTGCAAGCCTCAATGTGAATCCCTCAATACCCCAGCCCCTGATCCTCCCTTTAAAAAATCCATATCCGCACCCAGGTGCGCCTGTTCCACATGGTTTTGATACAGCCAAACATAGCCCCGATTAGTCAGGTTTTCAAACGGCGGCAGTTCACTTTTTCGCTTTGCAATTTCCTCATCGGATAAATCGACATTCAAAATCCCGGCGGCGACATCCAGGTGGATAATATCGCCATTTTGTATAACCGCCAATGTTCCGCCAATAGCCGCTTCAGGCGAAACGTGCAGCACTACAGTACCAAAACCGGTGCCGCTCATCCTGCCGTCCGAAATGCGCACCATATCGGTAACGCCTTTTTCCAGCAGTTTTTTTGGGATGGACATATTACCTACCTCCGGCATGCCGGGATAACCTTTAGGGCCTACGTTTTTTAGTACCAGCACGCTGGTTTCATCAACCTCAAGGCTGGGGTCGTCAATTTTTGCTTTGTAATCTTCGATGTTTTCAAATACAACGGCTTTGCCGGTATGTTTCATTAATTCAGACGTTGCAGCCGAGGGTTTCAGGACCGCGCCGTTTTCGCACAGATTGCCTTTTACCACTACAATACCCGCCAGTTTGTTAAATGGCTCAATCATGGTTGCGATCATTTCCCGGTTAAAACATTCACTGGCGCGGTAGTTTTCGTCAATGGGCTTTCCGCTCACGGTGATGGTCTCGCTGTGTAAACTTTCATGCAATTCCTTCATCAACGCAGGCAAACCGCCTGCATAATAAAAGTCCTCCATAAAATATTTGCCAGAGGGCTGCAGGTTGGCCAGCAGGGGAATGTTTTTTACATTATGAAAATCATCCATGTTCAAATCCACACCTATCCTGGCGGCAATGGCGAGCAAGTGGATCACAAAATTGGTTGAACCGCCGATGGCGGCGTTTACGGTGATGGCATTTTCAAATGCTTCCCTGGTCAGAATATCGGAGAGTTTTAAATCTTCACGCACCATATCTACAATTCTGCTTCCCGACAGGTGTGCCAAAACTTTGCGCCGGGAATCGGCGGCGGGGATTGCGGCATTTTCCGGCAGGCTCAGGCCTAATGCTTCAACCATACAAGCCATAGTCGAGGCGGTACCCATTACCGCGCAATGGCCGCGGCTGCGTGTCATACACGATTCGGCGATCAGCAGTTCCTCATCTGTCATTTTTCCGGCGCGATAGGCTTCCGAAAAACGCCATACGTCTGATGTGCTGATATCATGCCCGCGGTATTTGCCGGTGAGCATCGGCCCACCTGAAACTACGATGGTCGGCAGGTCAACACTACAAGCGCCCATTACCAAAGCCGGTGTCGTTTTATCGCAGCCGCAAAGCAAAACCACGCCATCCAGCGGGTTGGCGCGGATAGATTCCTCCACGTCCATGCTCACCAGGTTGCGGTAAAGCATGGCGGTTGGCTTGATCAAAGTTTCGCCAAGCGACATTACCGGGAACTCGACCGGGAAACCACCTGCTTCATAAATACCATGTTTAACCGACTCGGCCAACTCGCGAAAATGGGCATTACACGGCGTCAACTCCGACCATGTATTGCAGATGCCAATAACCGGCTTTCCCTGGAATTCATGCGCGGGTATGCCCTGGTTTTTCATCCATGCGCGGTAAATAAAACCATCTTTGCCTTTGCGTGCAAACCATTGCCTGCTGCGCAACTCGTCGTTCTTCATCTTATTCAAATATCCCGTCAATATTATTCATTTAGTTTGATATTTCGGATTTCGGATTTCGGATGTTCGATTTCGGATTTGGTTTAACGCGAAAGTGGTAATGCCGAATTCGGAATTTTTTAATATGGAGGTGTATTTTTTTGATTATCGTTAGTATTGATTTGATGAAAAATATAAAATCCGAAATCGAACATCCGAAATCCGAAATAAAACTTTTAAAACGGCCTGAACCAGGGCCTGCTAACGAGCGGCGAAAATGCCCAGGGGATGGAAGTGAGGATAAGGAATAACGCGATTGGTTTGAGCTTTGAAAATATGACGGAGAAGCAGGGAGGAGATTTTATTAAAGCGATCCGGATTACGTTGCCCGGATCACTTGAATATCATTTATGCCCTGGCGGCAGAAAAAACCGGGTTCAACCGGTGATAAGTAATGTATGAAACTGCCAGAAAAACCATGAATATAATCGGCATGGAATAAACAGACGCGGGATCACCGGAGGAAACATGCGCTATAACCGCCGATATAAAGGTGATGGAAAAACCCGCATAAACCCATTCTTTTAAGCGTGCACCCAGCGGCAGTACCAACAAGGCCGCGCCAATTAGTTTCGCGATAGCCAGTTCAACCCTGAAATAGCCGGGATAGCCGAGGTGCTGAAAGGCTGCCGCAACTTTTTCTTGTGTTAAATAAGCATAAGCGGAGTAGGTCATCATTAAAGCCACGATGGCAGTGAATATCCAGTAAATAATTTTTGTTGTTTTCATTTCTTTTATTTTTACCGCAAAAATACCTACATTTACTATCTATAGGATAGCACTATACTAAAGGATAGTACTATCCTGCGGGATACTTAGCTAAATTGCAGGAATGTTACGACCAGAGCAACACAGCGCCGAGGCTTGTTCGGCATCGATAATGGCAGTAAAGGATGCGCTTTACATGCTGAACGGAAAATGGAAGTTACCACTCATTGTAGCCCTAAGCAATGGGTCTATGCGGTTCAATGATATTCAGCGGGCATTGGATGGCATTACGCCAAAAATCCTCTCTAAAGAATTGCGCGAACTGGAACTGAATGAGTTTATTGTGCGAAAAGTATTGCCGACCATGCCCGTGACCGTCACCTATGAGCTAACTCCCTATAGCAATTCGTTAGATCGGGTAGTAACCGAGTTAAGGAATTGGGGTGTGCAGCATCGGGAACGGATCATCGCAGGGATGCGCCTGCAAAAAACAAAACAACCATGAATCAACCTTTTAAATACGCCGGCAGCAAAAAGCTGAAATTCATTTTGGTGTTATTGCTGACAACAGCTGCAATTACCGGCCAGGCCCAACAGAAACAGCCCCGCTTTCACGTCGTCGCCTTGTACGAAAACGGCGGCCACCACGTGGAATATACCAACGTTGCGCGACCCTGGCTGGAGAAACTGGCCGCCGACAGCAATTTTTCGATCGACTTTATACAAAATACCGACCTGGTCGATTCCGCCTTTCTTAGCAAATACCAATTGTTTATACAATTGGATTATCCGCCTTATGCCTGGAAAGACAAGGCCGTAAAAGCATTTGAGGACTATATCACCAAAGGCCGTGGCGGCTGGATAGGTTTTCACCATGCCACGCTGCTTGGCGAATTTGACGGTTACCCGATGTGGAACTGGTTTTCGAAATTTATGGGCGATATTGTCTATAAAAACTATATCCCCACATTCGCCAAAGCAACGGTAAACGTAGAGGACAGGAACCATCCCATTATGAAGGGCGTACCGGCATCGTTTACAGTTGAAAAGGAAGAATGGTATACCTATAATAAAAGCCCGCGGCCAAATGTACATGTGTTGGCCAGCGTTGATGAGTCAACATACACACCGGATTCAGAAATTAAAATGGGCGACCACCCGGTAGTTTGGACAAACCCAAATGTAGCGGCCAGAAATGTTTACATCTTTATGGGGCATTCGCCGGTTTTGTTTAACAGCGAGGTGTATAAGACGATATTTACCAACGCTATTTTTTGGGCAGCTGGTCGGTAGAGACGCGATGCATCGCGTCTGGGACCTTGATTTCCGGGTTTGGGTCTAAAAGGCCGGCATTTCATTTCCAAGACGCGAAGTATCGCGTCTCTACATTAATACAGCCGGCCTTTTTTATGATGCGGCTTTTTCCACAGGATCAGCTGCCAGGCCAGTTCGGCGGTTGCCAAAACAAACAATGCGAAAACTGCGGCCCAAAAAGATTGATCAGGCGACATACAGGCCCCGACCAGGGCTACAAAATACACGGTGAAAGGCAGCACCAACATCAAACAAAGCCCGGTTATGCCGAGTGTTATTTTAAAGGGCCGGTGTGCATCCGGCGACACTTTGCGGAGTTTGATAAGCGAGATATATTCAAGCGATAAGCCGGCCCCATAAACGGTCACGTCGATAATAAATAGTTCGGGCAAAGGCCAAAGGGCCATAAAGCTAACCACCATTGAGCAAAGGACAATGGAAACATAAGGGCTGCCAAATTTGGAGTGGACGCGGTTGAGGCGCTTCGGCAACAGGTCATCATCAGCCATTACTTTGGGCACGCGCGAAACGGACAGCAGCACAGCAGCATAAATGCCAAAGCTGCTGGCCATGCCCGCCATAGCAACTAATGCGCCCAGCCACCTGCCGCCAATAGCCACGCCAACCGCCGGGAAAAAATGTTCTTTTAGCGCCTTTGGATCGATACCGCTTTGCTGAGATATCAAAATAATAAGAAAGTACAGAACAATAACCAGCGCAAAAGCGATGAACGTGCCATATAGATAGGATTTTACTGGTTTTTCAACCTCCTCGGCATAAGTGGTTACGTTATCCCAACCCAGGCAATTCCACATCACGGTATACAAAGCCATACCCACCGACCAAAAGGGAAGCTTGTGAAGAGATTGCGAAGGGATTGTGGTTACGGCATGATGATAAAATGCCAGGGTAAATAAAATTATAAAAGGGATAAGCACAATTACACCGAGAAAAAGGGCCGTTCGGCCAACCGGTACAATTCCAAGGATATTTAGAAGCGCCGACGCCCATATAAAAGCGAGACTCAATGCCAGCGGGTAATGGCCGGTACCCAGCCAGGGAAAAAAGAAAGAGGCATAAATTACAAACAGCGCCGGATAAATAGCCAGGTCGATAAAGGTGTACATCCAGGTCCACCAGCCTTCGTAAAAGCCCCAGCGTTTTCCCAGCGCGTGTTTAACCCATTGATAATAACCGCCTGTTACGGGCATCATGCTGTTCAGCTCCAAAACCGTAAAAATGGCAGGGACATCCCATAGCAGCGGTGTGATCAGCAGGATAAGTATAGCAGCGTGCTGCCCTGCGTAGCTGATGAGTGGTTCGAGTCCGTATGGCCCGCCTGACACCGTAAAAAAAATAACAGCCACCAATTGCAGCGGTCTGATTTTTTTTAGGGTTGTAGATGAGGGCATGGGGTATAAAAATATAGTTTATTGCTGAAATTGCAATTTTCGGCGGGCTCATATTTTCTTCTTACTTTTGACGCCAACCAATTGGTGTCAAATGAGTAAGCCTTTTAATCGCCCCATTCGTGTTTTAGTTGCTAAAGTGGGGCTTGACGGGCACGACCGCGGCGCCCGCATTATAGCCACCTCGCTTCGGGATGCAGGTATGGAAGTCATTTACACCGGCCTGCGCCAAACGCCCGAAATGGTGGTGAATACCGCTTTGCAGGAAGACGTTGACGCGATTGGCATATCCATCCTTTCAGGCGCGCATATGACCGTTTTTCCAAAGATCATTAACCTGGTAAAAAAAAAGGGCATGGATGATGTGCTGATCACCGGCGGCGGTATTATTCCGCAGGAAGATATGGAGGCCTTAAAAAAACTGGGCGTGGGGGAACTATTTCCGCCGGGCACCAGCACAAAAGATATTGTAAGTTATATTACCGGCTGGGTGCACAAGCACCGTAATTTTTAAGAACCACCGTGTTTGATGATTGACTCTAATTGGGTTTATAATTAATTGAAAGTTTGAACATTACGTAGCTCCCCTCTTGAGAGGGGGTGCGGCGGGATGTGTTGTGGCGGGGGTGTGTTAGCCTACTTGTTCGTCAACACACCCTCCATTACGCTCAAGAGGGGAATCGCACAACCCAGCGCTTTTTCCTCATTTTAAGCACAGATAAAAATATAATAACATGCCATTTGAAAACCTGCTCACCGAACTGAAGGACCGCATCCTGTACGTTACCATTAACCGTGAAAGCAAACTTAACGCATTGAACAGGACAACCATAGCTGAATTGCACGCTGCATTTGCGGATGCTTTCGAAAACCCGGAGGTTGGCGGTATCATAATAACCGGCGCCGGGCAAAAGGCGTTCGTTGCGGGGGCCGATATTTCGGAGTTTGCGGCAGGCGATGGCGCCACCGGCGCTGAACTGGCCCGATTGGGACAGGCGACAGTTTTTGACCTGATTGAAAACGGCAATAAGCCGGTCATTGCCGCCATTAACGGCTTTGCGCTGGGCGGCGGACTGGAGCTGGCTATGGCCTGCCATATCCGCATCGCATCTGATAATGCTAAAATGGGCCTGCCCGAGGTTACCCTGGGACTCATCCCGGGCTATGGGGGCACCCAGCGTTTGCCGCTCCTGGTTGGAAAGGGAAAAGCGTTTGAAATGATCATGACCGCGGATATGATCACAGCTGATGAGGCCTTCCGTTGCGGACTGGTGAATCATGTAACGGCCCAGGAAAACCTGCTGCCAAAGGCCGGAGAGCTGATGGATAAAATATTATCGCGGGCTCCGTTGGCCGTGGCATCGGCCATCAGGGCGATAAACGCCGGCCAAAAGGAGGGTGTAAATGGTTTTGAAGCAGAGATAGCTGAGTTTGGCCGATGTTTTGACACCGCGGATTTTAAAGAAGGCGTAAAAGCATTTGCAGAAAAACGCAAGCCCGAATTCAAAGGCGTATAAAATCAATTTTTGAATAATATGAATGAGGCCGTTTAAAGAATAATTTTTTTTAACCATCAGGTTGCACTAACGACACTATAAACGTTGACCACTTTGTGACCTTAGTGTACTTAGTAGTAAAAATTATTGATTATAAAAGTAAAAAGCGCTTGGTTGAAATACTATATCAGATAATTCCCTGAATCTTTATGAAAAATTTATCACGAACCGTAAATTATTGCTAATTTGCATGTTGGTTAAATTATTGATGAATTTTAGTTAATTATAACTTTTATCCAACTGAAAACGTATCACAGGATTAAATTTATAAATTAGCGGATTAGTAGGCTGATCCTTACAAAACCTCTAATTAAAACACTACTGGTTGTATGAAAAAAATACTCATCATCGATGATGAAGTTAATGTTGCGTTACTGCTCTCCAAGTTTTTAGCGAGAAACGGGTTTGACGTAACAACTGCTTCCAACGGGAGCATCGGTTTGGAGTACCTTAAAAATGGTGATTTTAACCTTGTTTTATGCGATTTCAGGCTGGAGGATACGGATGGCAGGGAAATGTTGAGGAACATAAAAAGCCAATATCCGAAAACCGGGGTGATCATTATCACGGGCTACTCTGATATCAAAATGGCGGTTGAGCTTATTAAAATGGGCGCCTATGACTACATCACCAAGCCGCTTTACCCGGATGAAATTTTAAATACCATCAACAAAGCGATTGAAACCCATTACGCACTTGTTGAAGCAAAGAACGAACCCGAAATACAGGAAAAAACATCCCGCGATGTAAGGCGGCAAAACTTTAACGGCGAGTTTGTAGTGGGCGCCAGCAGGCCGTCGCGCGAGTTGCTGCGGCAGATTGAATTAGTTGCACCAACCAATTATAGTGTGATCATTACCGGCGAAAGCGGTACCGGCAAGGAATCGGTCGCCAAAAATATACACCTCAGCAGCCCGCGTTATAACCAGCCGTTTATCGCTATGGACTGCGGTTCGCTCACCAAGGAACTTGCGGCAAGCGAATTTTTCGGTCACGAAAAAGGCTCGTTTACCGGCGCGTTGTATACCAAGATAGGGCACTTTGAAATGGCCAACGGCGGCACGCTGTTTTTGGACGAAGTGGGTAACCTTTCGTACGAGATACAGGCTGCATTATTAAGGACCGTGCAGGAGCGAAAAGTAAAAAGAATAGGCAGCACCAAGGAGATCAGCCTGGATGTGCGTATCATCATCGCTACCAACGAAAACCTGCTTGATGCCATCCAAAAAGGACGTTTCAGGGAAGACCTGTACCACCGTTTTAATGAATTTAGCATTTATATCCCGCCACTGCGTGAACGCGGGGGAGATATCATGCTGCTGGCCGATCATTTCTTAAAAATAGCAAACCAGGAACTCGGCCGTAACGTAACGTCATTTTCACCCGAAGTTATCGAGTGCTTTATGAACTACCGCTGGCAGGGAAATATCCGCGAGATGAAAAACGTGGTACGCCGCGCAACCTTGCTGACCGAAGGAAACGAAATAACCATGAAAGCGCTGCCGCTGGAGATTTCGAACTACAAAATGCCGGTTTACGATTATGCCTATCAGCCCGCTGAACCGGTTGAGGCAAAAGAAGGCCGGCACGACCTGAAGAACGCCGCACTGGAAGCTGAGTACGAAACCATATTAAAGGTTTTACGCGAAGTAAACTTCAACAAAACCAAAGCCGCCGAAATATTGAATATCGACCGCAAAACGCTTTACAATAAGATGAAAGCGATCAATGTGAAATAGCATGAAAAAGCCCGCGGCAGACAAGGCAGTAACTCCCCCAAAAGCTGAACACGATCCCATGCGGGTATTGAAACACGACATTAATAACCAGCTTTCCAATATTTTTTTAGCCCTGGAGCAATTGCGCTACGAAATCCCCGACGTATCCGAAGATTGCCAGTTTTACCTCGATTCCATTTCGATGAGCTCGTACAAAATATCTTCGATTTTGGAGGGGGAAGGTAAATAGTTTAATAGTTCGTTATTACGGACCAGCGGCGCGCTTGTCGGGCGGCGGGTTTAGTTGATGTGTGGCTTTCAGATTACCTAAACGCGGGCCACAAGCCGGGAGGTCTGCGGCAGCGAAAATATTTGCGGTAGCACAGGTAGAATTGAAGACTACTCAAAGTCGACGCACCGAAC
>Ga0206935_10049_pt1 | contig 43640 bp, 34 predicted proteins | sample Alteio_BWOrgHeat_13_FD_152924 | JGI IMG/M metagenome (GOLD analysis project Ga0206935, IMG submission 152924) | Enriched cells from forest soil in Barre Woods Harvard Forest LTER site, Petersham, Massachusetts, United States -... | ecosystem: Environmental > Terrestrial > Soil > Temperate forest >...
AAATAGGTTATGAAAAAAAGATCGAAAATTTTTCGTATTGTTTGTCTGTTATTTTTAATATTAGTGTTATATGTTGATTTTTTTGCTTCAAGCAAACCTTCTTATTGGCCTATTGTTCGTGACGTTTTTGTGATCATATTGGCAATAATTGCAATATACTATAGAAACAAGAGCGAAGGGTAGTGCGGTAGTGTGTCAAAGTAGTTGGTGCTTGCTTAACTACTTGAAAGTCAGTCATAGTATTTAGGACAAGACAAAAAATAAGTAAAAGCGGGTGATATTAAGGTTCCAAGCCCTAATTCAAGAGTCTGTCGCGCAAGCCAAAAGCGCAAACCACTGGTTCAGGCGTGAGTGAGTCTGTCGCGCAAGCCAAAAGCGCAAAGGCGACTCGTGCCCCGCTGACAGGTCGCCGACATGCTTTTACGTTTTGCTTTATTAGTTTAGCGCCGTACATTTAAACCATTATGAGCGCCATGACCTGCACAGTTTGTGACCTGCCAACGGGGCACGAGTCGCCTTTGCGTACTCGCCGACCCGTCAGACTCGCGCCTGAATTCGGGGGCATCAACGACTTTTTGCAGATCGACAATATCAGCCAATATCCGGATAATAAGCTATCCATCACGAACCGCAACGGGCAGTTGATCTACGAAACCCAGGGCTACGACAACAGCTCAAAAATATTCGACGGGCACAGCAACAAAAACGGGCAGATGCAGTTGCCGGGAACTTATTTTTACCAGCTGGACTATACCGCAAACGGCATCACCAAGCATAAAACAGGGTTTATTGTGCTGAAGTATTGATCAGTCAGGAAAGTCCGAAATCAGGAAAGTCCGAAAGAAGCTGCAACAGCGCCTTTTAGACTTTTCCTATTTTCGCTCAATCTCTTTTTTACTACTCTTTTTTCCTTCGTCTTTTCCGACTTCAGTCCCGATAGCTATCGGGATTCCCAACTTTTCTGACTTCCCCCATATACCCCAAAGATGTGATAGACAAGGGTTATTATTTAGCATATCTTTAATGCCTGAATGCACTGTAGTTTACAGCGGTCTTATTTGCCGCTGCATAATTTTTTCATGATCACAATAATTCATCCGTTATGCAAACCAAAACAATCGCAATTGCAGCTTCCGCCAGCCGCTTTTTAAATTTAACAGCAAGTTTCTCACAAATAAAAAAGTTGTTGCTTCCTGCGGCGTTTTTGCTGGCCTTTTCATTGTTTGCCGCGCCGGCTGCCGGGCAAGCGGCTACTGCAACACTCACTTTAACCAGCAGTAACGCTAACCCGGGTTATGCCAGATTTGGCGACAATATATACTTTACCCTGACTGCAACTAATGGTAACCAGCTATCTTCCTGGATGTTGATTGTTGCAGGCGGGCTCGGACCCAATTCCGAAAATGTCGTAGGTAATTCTTCGAGTGTACAAGGATATTTCCCTGTTATGGATAACGCTTTCGAGGAGATATTTACCGAGGGTCCCATTGGCGTTTTTTGGGAATACAAAAACCAATACGGGACTTTTGGCAACGGCGGCCCCACTTCCCCGATTATTTTTGACAGTTTGCCGCCGACTGTTACCATAGGTGCGCCATCGGCCAATGTCGCGGCGGGCAACGGAAAAAGTTCAGTTTCCTATGCGGTAACCTATGCCGATGCTAATTTCGGCTCCAGCAACCTCACCGCGTCGGGCCTTACGTTAAACACTACCGGCACCGCGACGGGCACCCTCGGGATCAGCGGCTCCGGTACCACCGATACGGTCACCATCTCCAATATTACGGGCAATGGCACATTGGGTATTTCCGTTGGTGCAGGCTACGCTGTCGACCTGGCCGGGAATACCGAGGCAACAGGCGCCGGGCCATCCGCTACCGTAACCGTTATCCCTAATGTTGCGCCTTCAATCAGCTATGCCAGCCCGCAGGGATACGCGGTGAATACAGCCATCTCCCCGCTGACGCCATCAATTACCGCAGGTAATGAGGTGTTTGCAGGCACTAACGGCGCCAGCGGTATAGCGGTCGATTACAACGGCAACGCGTATACGATAAACACTGCGTATAACATATTGATGTACCCGGCTGGCGGCGGTTCGGCGGTAACCGCTTATAATGCCAATGGGGTGGTCACTAACGTTGCCGTCGCCCCCATTTCCTCAACAACCAGTACGCTGATATTTGGCATCGGCGGCGCTCAACTCGAGTCGATGGATGTTGTAGGAGGCGTTCTTCAGGCGCCGGTCACTATTGGCTCCATCTTTAACGGATTTTCGCCGGTTGCCGCAACGCACCCGGCTTCAGGGCCGGATGTTGTAGCCGTTTTTACCGACAACAATTCAAACATAAATTTCACGGCACGTACCAGTGGCGTTTATTCCGCACCGGCTCCTATTGCTAACGCCCTTGTAACGGTTTCTGCCGCTGTCTTTGCCGGCGGTACCGCCCTTGCGTTAAACACCTACCAGGGCGCTGTAAAACTGGCTTTTGTGGGGCAGGATAATAACCTTTACTATTCTATTTATTCCGGTGGAATATGGTCGGCAGTAGCCCCCTGGGCCACACCGAATATCAGCATAAGCAGCATCGGGGCTTTTGCCCTGGATGCTCAGGGTAACGTGTGGTATAGCAGCGGCACTTCGTTAAATGAGATCGCATCCGGCGCAACTGGTGCCGTTGCGATGGCCACGTTGCCGGCAGCGGCTAACGGCATTGCTTTTGATATTTCGGGCAATATTTATGCGAATTGCGGTACGGAGATTGAAGAGTTGCAGGTTCCCACCAATTTCCTCGTAACGCCCGCCCTTCCGGCAGGCCTGAGCATTAATAGCATAACAGGTATCATCAGCGGTACGCCCACAACCCTTACCGCCGCCGCTAACTACACAGTGACCGCAACGGCGGGGGCCAATAACTTAACAGCTCCGGTGAATATCCAAATCGTTACTACACCTACACTAAGTTATGGCGGTGCGTTAAATGCAACGTTGGGCGCCGCCATTACACATATCACACCGACGAGCGGCAGCATAGCCTTGCAAAAATATAACAGCACACCGGCTACTTTTGCAAGCGCAACCGCGCCCGCAGGTTTGGCAGTTGATGGCCCGGGCAATGTGTACGTTGCCGAAAATGGCGGCAGTGTGGTAGAAATCCCGGCGGCCGGCGGCACACCAACGCCGCTGAACGCAGGTGGCCTCGGGCCAATTTATATTGATGCCGCAGGGAACCTTTATACCTCCAATTCATCATCCACTGTAGAATTTACTTTTGCCATGTATCCGGGCGGTTCCACAACAACTTCTTCTCCATTTGGAGGGGGCGCACCCAATGGCAACATGCTTACAAGCGTCAACGGTTTAACCGTTGACCAGGCCGGTAACGTTTATGCGGGCGGCACATCCACAGATGGTGTAACATCAACAAATAAGGTTTATGAATACCCTAACCGCCTTTCGCAAAACGGGTTCTTTAACGCCGTGGCCATAGGTACAGGGTTTACTTCCGTTTCGGGAGTTGCCGCGGACGCTGCGGGAAATATCTATGTTTCCGACGCAGGCGCGGGAACGATCGACGTAATTCCGGCCACCCGGGGGCAGTGGACAACGTTGGTATCAGGCCTGGGTGCGCCGGCCAACATTTGTATCGATGGTGCGGGGAATTTATATTTCAGCGACAACAGCGCCAATACCATTAGCGAAATTCCGGCCGGCAGTCCCGTAGGTACGGGACCTGTACTAATAGCCTCGGGCCTGGGTTCGATAACCGCATTGGCAATTGACGGGCAGGGTAATTTGTTTGCCGCCGATAATACCAATAGTGTGATTGACAAGTTTTACCCGACGGGCGGTTACTACATAAGCCCGGTATTACCGGCCGGCCTAATTTTTAACGGCGCCACAGGCGTTATCAGCGGCAGCCCGGTTGTTGCATCGCCCGCCACTAACTATACCATTACAGCATACAACACGCTTGGCAGCGCTTCGGCCACGCAAAATATTACGGTTCCCGGCACGCTGCCAACATTATCATACAGCAGCGCGATGAGTTTTACAACCGGCGAAGCGGTGGCTCCGCTTACGCCAACCTCCAGCGGCGTGGCTGCACAGGGATATAGTACGGTACCTGCTTTTATCGACAACACGTTCGGTGCTCCATTTGCAGTGGCCGTTGATACTTCGCTAACCGTGTACGTAGCCGATCCCTATAATACCGTTACACACAATTTAGGTTACACAGCAAACGACGGGGGCTATGCCAATTTGTATTTTGCAAAGGGTAGTGGAGCGTGGAAATATTTTGCTTCGACTAATGAGCAGTTAGTCGGCGTAGCTGTTGATAGTACTGGCAATGTGTTCGCCGCCAAAAGCAATATCGTGCCATCCAAATTTGCGCCGCCCACGCCGCCCACGACGTTGTTTACTGAGACGGCGTTGCCTTTTGGAGACCCCGTCTATAATGTTGCGACCGATGCTCACGGCGACCTGTTCGCAACGGGAACAAACAGTACCGTTCAGGAACTTGCACTCAACGCTACCTCGAGCACCATCATTGCCTCCGGGTTTAGTCAGGCTACCGGCATTGCCGTCGATGGGCCCGGGAATATATTTGTGGTCGACAGGGGTACCAATACCCTTTACAAAATACCCGCGGGCAGCCCCGTGGGTACGGGCCCAACGGCGGTGGCAACCGGGTTTAATTTGCCCTGGCAGCTGGCGGCCGATGGAACGGGCAACATATTTATAGCCGATGGAGGCAATGGCGTGGTAAAAGAACTGCCTGCCGGCGGCGGGGCGGTTTCAACCGTAATATCAAATTTAAAAACACCAAACGGTGTGGCGGTGGATGTTAACGATGTGTTATACGTTGCCGATGAGGCTTTTGCACAGGTACGAAAATACGCGCCCACCGGCGGTTATTACATCTCGCCGTCGTTACCCCCGGGTTTAAGTTTTAACAATAGCACCGGGGTAATCAGCGGTACGCCAACTACGGTTACCCCGGTTAAAAACTATAAAATTACAGCCTACAATTTAGCCGGAAGCACCCAAACCACTGTGAGGTTCGGCGTAAACGCGCCAAACTCCAACCTGGCCGGTTTAACGGTAAGCACAGGCAGCTTAAGCCCGGCTTTTGCTACCGCAACAACGGGTTATTCGGTTAGCGTGCCCTACAATATATCGCAAATTGCCGTCACGCCCACCAGCGCGGATGGTAACGCAACGATAACTGTAAATGGTACGGCAGTGTCCTCAGGCAGCCCCTCGGGCGCCATAGCTTTAAGCGTTGGCGCCACTCCTATTATTATTGCGGTTACCGCCAGTGATCATTCCAGCACGCAATCCTATACGGTAACGGTAAACCGCGCCGCGCCATCATCAAATGCGCAGCTGGCCGGCGCCGGCATAGGTTACATAACCAGCGGTGATGTTGTCGAGGCCGTTGTAACCCCAACAACCGCCGACCCCGGCGCTACCGTAACAGTTAACGGCGTTGCCGTGGCTTCGGGTGCTGCAAGCAATCCCATCCCGCTTAGTCCCGGCTCAAATACCATTATCATTACGGTAACCGCCCAAAACGGGGTTAACAAACTCACTTATAAAATAACCGTGGAGGGGCCGTTATCGGGCATATCAACACTATCGGCCTTAACTATCAGCGCAGGTACGCTATCGCCTGCATTTTCCGGCAGCACCACCAGTTATACTGATAATGTGAATACGGGGATAACCTCAGTTACGGTTACACCAACCACCACCGATCCTAACGCCACCATCGCCGTAAACAACGCCGCCGTTGTGTCGGGCACGCCAAGCAGCGCTATCGGCATCAACATCGGCAACAATACCATTTCAACCGTTGTAACGGCGCAGGACGGCGTAACAGCGACAACTTACACCATAACGGTGATCCGCCCGGCGCCGTCATCCAACGCCGGTCTTTCAAATCTGATCCTCACCAACGCGACCTTTACACCTGTGTTTGCAACCGGGACAACGACTTATACCGCTTCGGTTGACAATACCATAATAGCTGTTACCGCGACACCAATCACCAGCGACGCCACCGCAACGGTAACGGTTAACGGCCTAACAGTAAGTTCGGGCACGGCATCGCAAAGCATCCCCTTGGTTGTCGGCGCCAATGCCATTAGCACGAAAGTAACCGCGCAGGACGGCACTACCAGTAAAACCTACACGGTAACCATAATCAGGGCCCCGTCAAGCAATTCCATGCTGTCAGGCTTAACGCTGAGCAGCGGCACATTAACGCCGGCTTTTGCAAACACTACTACCAGTTATACCGCATCGGTAACAGGTGGGGTCAGTTCAATTACCGTGACACCAAAAACAGGTGTTCCCACTTCAACGGTAACGGTGAACGGTGTGTCTGTAACATCGGGTACAGCCTCGCAAACCATAATGCTAAATGTTGGTTTAAATACCATCACCACAGTTGTGACAGCCCAAAACGGGACAAATAAAAAAACCTATACGGTGAAAGTAACCCGCGCGGTGCCTGATCAAATCGCCACGCTTTCCAACCTGGCCATCAGCGCCGGTACGCTTTCGCCGGCATTTGCAACTGCAACTACCGGCTACACGGCAGCGGTGGACAATACGGTAATTGCCACTACAGCAACACCGACGGTTACCGATGCTACTGCAACCGTAACGGTTAACGGCCTGGCGGTAAGTTCAGGCACGGCATCGCAAAGCATCCCCTTGGCTGTAGGTCCCAACACCATTACCGTAGTGGTAACGGCTCAGGACGGCAGCACCACCAAAACCTATACAGTAACCATAACCCGCGCGCCGTCCAGCAATGCCACGCTTTCAAGCCTGGCGCTTAGCAGCGGGACATTGGCCCCTTCGTTTATAAGCACGACTACCAGCTATACCGCTTCGGTGGCCAATACCGTCGCCACCATTACGGTAACACCTAAAACCGGTGTCCCCACTTCAACAGTAACGGTGAACGGCACAACAGTGACATCAGGCACGGCGTCCGGCGCCATTGCCTTAAAAGTGGGTGCAAATACCATCACCACAGTTGTAACGGCCCAAAACGGAACAAATACAAAGACCTATAAAGTGACGGTAACACGCGCCCCGGGCGGCGCCGATAGCTATATCCCGATAGCTATCGGGACCGGCATCAGCGTAACCATCCCGATAGCTATCGGGACAACCGAAACGCCAACACTGGCTGAAGATGGCATACAGGTACACCAGGGCGTATCAGCCAATGGGGATGGTATAAACGACTTTCTCATTATCGAAAACATCATCAATTACCCGGACAATAAACTGATGATCATGAACAGGAGCGGGCAATTGGTGTTTGAAGCGAAAGGTTACGATAACAGTTCAAAAATATTCGACGGGCACAGTAATAAGAACGGACAAATGCAATTGCCAGGGACTTATTTTTATCAGCTGGATTATACCGCAGGCGGTATAATCAGGCATAAAACCGGGTTTTTGATTCTGAAGTACTGATGTTTAGAGACTAGTATCATGTCGCTATTGAAATGATGCTTAGCCTTTACAGCGGAATTTAACTGCTTGTAGCGAACCGGATAAAAAATGAGTTTTTGACTGTTGACTAAGGTTGCCGGGCCGGCATAATGTTATTTAATTTACTGACAAATTTATGTCAGTGAAATGGGTTAACACAGATGTTAAGGTATCTAACTAACTTTCGTGTTAAATAATTGATTAACAATTATTTAAAAAAAGGTTAACATTGAAATATGTTAAGTTGCGTTAACCCTTTGGTGTGATTATGGATGGGCGTTATGGTGCATTGGTACGAAAAAAATCGAAAGTCAGAACTGTCCGCTACTTCCGAAATCAGACGCTTTCTCCCCAAAAAAAATCCCAAATCCGACATCCGAAACGGCGAAGCCTTCTTTAACACCTTAAAAAAAATAAGCAAGCGTTAAAAATCAAAACTTATCTTTACCCGATCATGAAAACCAAAAACATCGCCCTTTGCGCCGGCGGTTTCACCGGCGAATATGAAGTATCCATCAACAGCGCCAAAAATATTGCCGCTAATTTAAACCCGGAAAAGTATACCGTTTATACCATCCTCATCAACCGCGACCGCTGGTTTTATGAGTCGGCCAACGGGCCGGTTGATGTGGATAAAAGTGATTTCAGCATTATCCTTAATGGCGCGAAAGTAAAATTTGATTTTGCTTTTATCACCATACATGGCACTCCCGGCGAGGACGGCAAATTGCAGGGCTACCTGGATATGCTGGGCATACCGTATAACACCTGCGACGCTACAACATCGGCCATTACCATGAACAAGGCTTATACCAAGGCTTTGGTGGAGGGTATCCATGGGCTGCATACCGCCCGCTCGACGCGCCTGTTCAGGGATGATATGCATGATGTAGCGGGTATTGCCGCTACACTAAAGTTTCCGCTGTTTGTAAAGGCCAATAACGGCGGCAGCAGCGTGGGGATGAGTAAAGTACATAATGCGGCAGGTTTGCCTGATGCGTTAAAAAAGGCTTTCCATGAGGACGACCAGGTTTTGGTGGAGGAATTTATACAGGGTCGCGAGTTTAGCAGGGGAGTGGCCCGGCTTGATGGGAAGATAGTGGTATTGCCGGCGAGCGAGATTATAAGTAAAACCGAGTTTTTTGATTACGAAGCCAAATACACCGCCGGAGCATCGGAAGAAATTACGCCGGCCGATCTCCCGACGGAAAAAAATGACGAGATCGCTGAAATATTGACCGAAATATACCTGCGTCTGAACTGCAAGGGGATGGTGCGCATCGATTTTATTTTACCGGAAGCAACAGGGGACTTTTATTTCATCGAAGTAAATACCACGCCGGGCCAGTCGGATGCCAGCCTGATCCCGCAGCAGGTAAGGGCGGCCGGGATGGACCTTTCGGAATTTTACGGCGCCTTGGTAGAGGGGGCATTATAGGCGGCAATTTTTTTCTCAGTAGAATGGCGCTAACTCAACCACCAATGACGGGCGAATTAATATCGAATAATGAATTTCGAACGTCCAATTTCGTCCCGCATGTGCGGGATTACTTCATTATTCGATATTCAGCATTCGTTATTCGACATTAAATACACTATTTAGCGCGACGTGATCAAGAAGGCAGTCGTACATCGCGGTGCTGTAAATTCATTTCTTTTATTGTTTTCAAATAGTCGCTAGCCGGCCGGCTAATTGAGGCTAAAGCCCTTTGGCGCTGTGCTTAGCGCCCGTCCCTTAAAAAGGATGGCAATGAACAGGCCTTTTTACTTTCATTGCGGTCGGTTTTAGTGGTTGTCGCACAACCTAATCTATGCAGAAATTTAAGATTTATCTGATATGGCAGGCAGTAATGCCCCGTCGGGGCTACCTATTTGTAGTACAAACCATTGATATCTTCCAATGCCTCATCGGGGCTACCTATTATTTTCGACTCGCTATTCGTAATCAATAGGTAGCCCCGATGGGGCAATTATCCAGGATTGGGCGGTTTCTACAAATAGGCAGCCCCGATGGGGCATTAACCGGTCAGTTTGTAATTGTGCAACGGCCACTTTAACCGGCGGATAAAAAATGAGTCAGAATAAGGCTTTAGCCAAATTCCGGAAGATGCGTAAGCTAAGCAAACAGGTGAACCGCGACAATTTGAATTGGATCCTGTTTTTTCCTTAAATAGTAAAATATCACGCTATATTTGATTAATGCGGTTATCGGGCTTTTTAACCTGGGCCCTCTCCAATTATGTTTAAATCATGCATTTTTTGCGGACTGCTGTCACTGCTGCTTTTAAGCTGCCGCGAAACTTATACGCCGCCGAACACCTCAACGAAAACCAGCTACCTGGTAGTTGAAGGGGTGATCAATACGGGCGGCGACTCAACCAGCATCAAACTAAGCAAAACGGTAAGCCTGACCAGTAAAACCACGGTAAACCCGGTAGTGGGTGCAACGGTAATGGTTGAAAGCAACCAAAACGGCACAACCTGGCCGCTGGCTGGCGATGGCCAGGGCAATTATTCGGCTGCGGCGCTTAACCTTTCCGCAACCGCGCAATACCGTTTATCAATTATGACAAGCGACGGCACTTACATTTCGGATTTTGTGCCGGTTACCGCAACGCCGCCAATAGATAGTGTTGGATATATGCTTAAAAGTGATGGCGTGCACCTGTATGTGAGTTCGCACGATCCATCCAATAATACCCAGCTTTATCGTTGGGATTTCCAGGAGACCTGGATTTTTCATTCAGAATATGAGTCCAGCTATATTGCCGATACCGTAAATGACATGATTGTACCCCGTTCCATCGATCAATATGTTTATTATTGCTTTGGCAACGATGTATCGTCCAACATCCTTATAGCTTCAACCAAACACCTGGGCAAAAGCGCTATTTACCAACAGCCTTTAGTCACTATCCCGTTTACGTCGGAGAAAGTGGAAAACAAGTATTCCGTTTTGGTGAAACAATATGCGCTTACGGATGATGCTTACGCCTATTATGAAAACCTAAGAAAGAACACAGAGCAGTTGGGCACAATTTTTTCGACCATGCCAACTGAGGTGATCGGCAATATCCATAACACTACCAATAGCTCCGTGCCTGCCGTGGGCTATGTTTCCGCAACCAACATTCAAACCAAACGAATATTTATTCTGACTGATGCCCTACCCCCGGCGTTGGTCGATTACCCCTATGCATGTGAAGTGGATACCGCGACAATTTATGATGTAAAAAACACTTTCTTTTATCCGCCGGTTACTGCTATACCAATAGATAGAGTGCCAAAGGGCTTCGTGTATAGCACAATACCTTGTGTAGATTGTACGATACGGGGCACCACCAAAACGCCCTCTTTCTGGAAGTAAATGTGAAACAGCATGATTATGCCTTTAAAGATCGTTTATCGCTGCCATGACGTAACACTTTCTTTACTATGAATATTAAATTTGCGTATGCAAACTTAATTGGTTTTATTAGGGAGCTGTAAAATCGCGCTCACCAATTTTATTTGTATGCTAAAGCAACGGTTATTTTATTTTATACTTTTATTAACGTTAACCTGCTGCAGGAAGCCATATAACCCGCCTGTAATAGCTTCCACAAACAGTTACCTGGTGGTTGAGGGGGTTATCAATTCGGGCGGCGATTCAACCATTATCAAACTTAGCCGCACCGTTAACCTCAACGCGCAGGTGACTACTAACCCCGTAGCTGATGCAAGCATTAAGGTGGAAAGTGACCAGAATGGATCGTGGCCCCTTATTGCGGACGGCAGAGGCAGTTATTATACGCCTGCGCTCAACCTGTCACCCGCGGGTAATTATCGCATACACATCACCACATCCGACGGAAAACAGTATGTTTCAGACTATCAACCTATAAAAGCTACTCCGCCAATCGACAGCATAGGCTATACCGTTAGCGGCAGCGGTATAAATCTTTATGTTAACTCCCACGACCCGGCCAATAATACCCGGTACTACCGTTGGGAATACAATGAAGCCTGGATATTCCATGCCAAATACGACTCGCAATACATGCTTGATTCCGCAACCCAAACCATTGTTTACAGGCCGACTTCGAAGCAGGTATATTTTTGCTATGGCAATGATGCGTCGACGAACTTATTGCTGGGATCAACAGCTAAGTTAAGCAAGGACGTGGTTTATCAAAGCCCTTTGACGAGCATACCTTTTAATTCGGAAAAACTGGAATTTAACTACCTGATTTACCTGAAACAATATGCGCTGACCCCCGAAGCCTACACCTTTTACCTGAACATGCAAAAGAACACCGAACAGTTGGGCAGCATTTTTGATGCGGAGCCAAGCGAGTTGCAGGGAAATATACACAATATTAACAATGCCGCCGAACCAGTTATCGGCTGGATAAGCGTAACCAACGTGCAAACTAAAAAGGCATTCGTTACCGACCAGGTGGTACCAAGCGGAACTGTTACCACTTATCCGGCCGACTGCGCAGCAGACACGGCGCTTTATGTGGACAAATCGGGCTCGAACGATGTGCTTAATGAGCTTATCGACCCACCGTTGACCGCCTTACCGATTTCTGACATCAACCCGACAGGCATTAAGATCATAGGCTATACCTATAGCACCTTAACTTGCACCGACTGCACGCTGAGGGGCAAAATCGCGCCGCCCTGGTATTGGAAATGATAGCCTGCGTGTTAAGTCGAAAGTCTTGAGTCGAAAGTCCTAAGTTGATTTTTCGCTTTCCTGACTTAAGACTTTCGACTCAAGACTTAAGCATTAACCCGGTATCGTTCCTTCCGACAGCGATTTTAAACCGGCTATTCCCGGCAAAAACAAGTACAAGCTGCCATCGGTGCGTATAAAACGCTCCAAACCAGGTATTACTTTGTATTTGCCATTACCCGTATTGTATGCAAAATTGTGGTTATCCGGATCAGGGTCTCCGGCCTGGGGGCCGAAGAGCGGGTCGATGCCGCTTGAATTTGGCGATTTGTCCGGGTAACGAAACCCTCCGTTACTTATCCATTGGCTCATGATAAACTGGAACTGATCGGTAAGGTTGGCCCCGATGAACAAGCCTACCAGGCCGCGCTTAACCTCGGGCGTTTTGGGCTCATCGCTTTTATAGGGCGGCCCGTAGGGACTTGCACGCCGCAATACGCGGTGAACTTCGTTTGGCGGATTGTTGCCGGTTACGCCGCTGTCATCGCGCGGATTTGCCCTGCGTATGTGTGCGGCATAAGGGCACCTTGCGCCCAGGTCATCGGGTCCCGGCGGGCCCAGTTGATTGGGGGTGTGGGTCAGGTAGTTAAAGTTGGTAAAATCGAAATCCTTTAGCGATTTGTCTTCGCCGCCGGGCGATACCACCAGCGGTGTACCGTCAAACCAACGTCCGCACATTTTGGCAGCCACCAGCTCCGGCGATGTTGTTTTATCGGAGGCGATAAAACTGTTAAAAGCGCCCACATCCTGGTAAAGCAGCCTGAAGGCGGCAAAAGTGCCATTTTCCAACAGTTTATGGGCGTTATATGAGGGGGCACTCGTTGCTATCGCGAAGTGGTAAAGCGGCACAACCGGGCGATCGTCAACAGTGCTCACGCCGGTTAAAAGCCGTACTTCTTTTTTGTTCCAAAGGGTATTGCCTATTCGCGGCTGCGATAAGCTGTCCTTGTATCCAAAATGAATATAGTCCAGGTCTTCCCCAACCGCTATCGGGTCCGAATCCATATAAAAGGCCGGTACTACCGCCTGCCCGCCGCCTGCCGCCGGTATCATACTCAAAAGGGTGTGATAATACGCCTCGCGCGATTCCGGATTATGCGTAAAAAGGGTAAGCTGTAAATGCAGTTCGCTGCCATTCGGTGTAGGGTCGTTTTTTAACAGCCAGCCTCCCGAATTTTTCCACCAATTTTTAGGCGCGCTGGCGCCGGTATCGCCAATCGCCGCCGTATTATTGGGGTAGGTAGCTCCTTGCTGGAAGATAGAAAAAAGCTCGGGACTGTCACCAGCCACCGTGTCGCAGTCCGGTTGCCCGATAAGCTGTAACATACCGCTGTAAGTAAGGCCGATGTTTAGGCAATAATCGGGCTTAACACCGCCTGGCCAGGGCTCGGCATTGGTAATGCACATGGGCTTTCCGCTGCCGGGCAAAAGGTCGGCACAAAAGTCCCGTGCCCCCTGGGCATCGGCAATGCTGAAAATAATATACCTGATATACCTGAAATTATAACCCCGCAGTATCAGGCCCTGGATGTCCTCCATGTCGGCAAGTTGGTCGGCATTCATATTGTTTAGATGGTTTAATTAAGTGATAAAAACAGCTCAATAACACGCAGGCCGCTCCTTTGCGAAACAGCCTGCGCTTATCATGATCATTCATTTTTGCCGTTTATGGGCAATTGGGTTTAAGTGATTCGCCAAATTTGAGGTCAACCGGCGGGAATGGCCAAAGCGTATCGGCATCCGGGTAGTTTTGCAGAATTTTGCCTACGGTAAGCCCCGGGAACGTTCCGCCCAAAAAATATTTTTTGCCAGGCAAAGCCTGGGTCGAAGCCGGAATGGTTGGGTCGGCAAAATTATAGCGCATCAGCAGGCAGTAAAACGCGGCGGCGTTTTTTGCAACTCCGTCTTTAGCCAATATGGTGTTTGCCGAATTGGGGCCGTCAGGATCGACGCCCGGTATACCGGTTTCGTCCATCAGACCCAGTATGCTGTCCAGGCCCTGGGCAATTTTCGGAACATTAACGAAAGAACTGATATAGGGAGCAAAATCTGCATCATAAATGGATTGAACCACCAGCAAATGTTTGCCCGGGAAAGTTTGAAAGCTGGGTACCGGCAAACCGGGGTTTTGGCCGTCGGGCAATATATAAAAAAGAAAGAAGTGAACACCGGTAGACGCACGAAGGTCAGGGTCTGATGGTGCAGCAGCGTGAGCCATGATGTTGTGATAAAGTTCGCCTACTTTTTCAACCGCCTCGGCCTGGTGGGCCTTTTTAATCGGAAAAAACAAAAATAACATGTGTTGCTGGTCGGTAGCTTTAACAAAATTTGCCATAGTATAAGATTTAGAAATTGATACCTACTCTGTTCAGGCTTTTCGGTGAACGCCTTTCGTGAAATGAAAATTTAAGTGATGTAAATGTAAGCGGCCTGAATAAAATTTCCAACTAATTATAAAATTAAATATCACGAAAACCGCCGGGTTAAAAATAATCTGAAACGAAAATGTTTTTTAACCCTGAATTAGGGGTAACGCCCCCTGTTTTGACGATCCACGTATGTCGAACGCCTATATTTTAGCCAGTACAAAACTTTTTGCGCGTAATGCAGGTTCCATTAAAAAAATCATTTTTATGGAATCGATCGTATCACGCCGGCCCCGCTATTGGTGGGTATTTATGTTGCAGGGCATTATCTTGCTGGCTTTGGGCATCTACATGCTTTTTGCACCAATCAGCGGTTTTGCAACGTTGGGCTTTTTATTCGGGCTGGCCATTTTGGTAACGGGTATTTTTGAGATGATCCGCGTGGTCCGCGATCACGACCAGGCCAGCCGCGCCTGGCATATGCTGCTTGGGGTAATTAATATTATATTGGGTATTATACTGGTAGGTCATATTGGCACCAGTGAAACGATCCTGCGCATCATACTGGGTCTTTGGTTCGTGTTCAGCGGCGTTTCGTTAATGAGCTTTTCGCGGCTTACCGGCCCTAACTGGCTGCTGAGCGCAGGCGGGGTAATTGTGGTGCTGTTTGGGCTGGCCATCATATTTAAGCCCATATTTGGCGCCGTTACTATTGACCTGTTAATTTCGATCTCTTTTATCGTAACCGGGCTGTTTGAAGTGGTGCTCGGTTACCGGCTGAAGAGATAGGGAAATATTTACTGCTGCCAACGACGCTTTTTTAATGCAAATGTTAAAAATGAATATGGATATTGATAGAAAAGTCATGCCGATCCGCCAATAGGCGGACGGCATGATTTTTCTTTTAATCATTTATCTCAACGGGTTCCTCGGATCCGGCTTAGCCTTTAGTTCAAACTCCTTCGGCGGCGTTCCGCCAAGCAGGTTCTTTACAAAATAATCCCAGCGGCGGCGCATCATGTACGCGCTGAACGGGCCGTAGCCGTGCTGGCTGTTTGGGAAAACGATCAGGTCATAATCTTTGTTTGCGCGTTCCAGGGCATCCACAACCAGCATCGTATTTTCGGGCGGTACGTTGTTGTCCATTAATCCATGTGCCAGCAACAGCTTCCCTTTTAAATTTTTGGCCCAGGTTTCATTAGCCTGCGCTTCGTAATTTGAATTGGCAACCAGGCCGTCATAGCGTTCGCCCCAGTCGTCCTCGTAGTTGCGGTTGTCATGGTTACCCGATTCCGCTATACCAACTTTAAAAAAGTCGGGATAGCGGAACATCGCTGCTGCCGTTGCAAAACCACCGCCGGAATGTCCCCAAACGCCTACGCGGGTAGTATCGATATAGCCATATTTATCTGCCAGCTGTTTGATGCCGGATATTTGATCGGGCAGGGTATTTTCGGCCATGTTGCCATAGCTCATATCATGAAAACTTTTGGAGCGGAGCGGATTGCTGGTGCCTTCTATCTGTATCACAATAAAACCCAGTTCAGCCAGCGCCTGGTTATCACCCCTCGACGCGGCAAACGCCCAGCTGCCTACGCTGCCGCCCTGCGGACCGGGATAAATGCCATCCACAACCGGGTATTTTTTATTTGGGTCGAGGTTGGTGGGGGTAAACATCAGTCCGTAAATTTCTGTTTTGCCGTCATGTGCTTTTACCGAAAAAGGTGTTACCGGTTTCCAGCCCGCTGCCTGCAATCTCGAAATGTCGGCTTTTTCCACGGTCGTGATCAGCTTACCGGTCATATCCCTGAAAACCGTAACCGGCGGAACATCAGGTTTCGAATAGCTATCGATAAAGTAATTTTTTGACGGTGAAAGGATCACCTCATGGTTGCCGCTTTCAGGAGTGAGCACGGTTAAATGTTTTCCATCAAAGCCTATCTTGCAAAACTGGCTGAAATAAGGGTTTTCCGGCTCGCGGTCATCCGTCATAAAGTAAATCTCCCGGTTTTTTTCGTCTACATGAAGCACCTGCGTTACCACCCAATCGCCTGTTGTGATCTGGTTTTTCACCTTGCCGGTTGCAGCATCGTATAAATACAGGTGTCCCCAGTTGTCCCTTTCCGAAAACCAGATGATCTCATTTGTTTTAGACAAGAATTTCCAGTTGATGCTTCCCCAGCCCGATTCATATTGTGTCGGTACGGTTTCTTCGAAAACCTCCTTTACCGCCCCGGTGTTTGCATCGGCAATCCGGAATTTTTCATCTTTATGGTCGCGCGAGGTGGACACAAAGGCCAGTTGGTTGCCGTCTTCGCTCCAGTCCACATCGTCAAAAGTGCCGCTGCTCGAAATATCGTCGCTTAAAGTAGCGCGGTGCGGATCAGCGGGGACGTCAATTGCAATTAATTTAGGCTGATCGACATTGATGATCACCCGGTGTATCATCGGGATATCTTTGTCGCCGGGCAGGGGGTATTTCCAGCTCTTTAGGGTTGGCTTACCCACGTTGGTGGCCACCAGGTACATGTCGCTCACTTTACGCTGATCCTGTTTAAACGTGGCTATCTTTTTTGAATCCGGCGACCAGCGCAGAATGGGGCCGTCGCCCTGTTTCCAGCCTGCATTATCAGTGGCATAACCATAATTCTCCACACCATCTATCGTAAGCTGTGTTTCTTTTTTGGTTGCCACATTGCGTACCCACAAATTCCAGTCGCGAATAAAAGCAGCTTTTTTGCCGTCGGGCGATAAAACTTCATTTTGCGGCCCCCCGCGGAATCTTCTGCCCGAGCCAACGCCCGCCATGCCACCCGCAACTTTTTCGGTATCAGGTACGCATTGGTAGCTTTGCAGATCGCATTTCCATTGCTTTCCATCAGCCCTGAAAATTACCGCTTTACCGTCTGCGGAATAGGCAAATGTTTCAAAAGGCAGCATCAGTCCTTCGTATTGTTTCCCGGTAGCCGTCGAAAGCGCGGCTGCCAGTTTACCCTGGTCAAAAACACCCGATATGGATTTTTTTGCCGGGTCGACCAAAATAAATTCGCTGCCATGCGCATCCAGGTCGCGGAACCAAAACTTGTCGCCGGGCAGCCAGTTAGGGCGCACCACGGCATGATCGATCAGCGGCTCGGTGCCATAGTTTAAAAAACTTTCGGCGTGGGCGTAATCCTTGTCGGTTAAAACAGGGCCCTGCTGGGCAACGGCGGCAGCGGCAGTTAAAATAGCAGCAGCGGTGAATAAGAATTTATTCATGTGGATAGGATAAATATGATGATCAGTTACAGCGTCAAATTACTGTAATTTAAAAGCATAATGCAATAGGGTTGGGGTAACGGGATTGTGACAAATTTGCACAATGGGATAAAAGAGAATGACGAAATAAAAATATGTTCAACGCTTGCAAATGCTAATAAAATTAGTATTTTTGATTTCAAAAAAAAACAATGAATCAATTCGGAGGCAATTGGACGCAAGCCAAAATGGAAATAGTGGTTGATTATGCGAAAGCTTATCTGGTCATTATGAATAAACAAAACTGGGTCAAAACATTATATTTTGATGGTTTTGCCGGATCGGGATTAATTGGCGATGCGGAGAAAGAGGAGTCCATAAGGGGAACCGCGCTAAGAATACTGGATATAAATGAACCTAAGCCATTCGACATTTATTATTTTGTTGAAAAAGACGAGAAGAACAAAAACGCACTTGAAAAAAGGATCAACGCTCAATATTTTGGGAAAAATGCTCACGTTGTAAGAGCTGATTGCAATAAAAAGTTGGCTGACATGGCTGACTTTTTAAAGAAAAATAAAAAATATCGCGCTCTTGCGTTTATTGATCCATACGGGATGACGGTAAATTGGGATTCTATTGAAAAGTTAAAAGGCTTGGGAATAGATTTTTGGATTTTGGTTCCTACAGGTGTGGGGGTAAATAGGCTATTAATAAGAAATATCGAAAATATTCCAAAAGGATGGCTCGGTAAACTGGAAAAATTCTTAGGTTTATCAAAAGAGGAAATATTAGCTCATTTTTATTCCAGTAAAACGGTAAATACATTATTCGGGGATGAAACATTAACGAATAAAGAGGAAAGTGCAATAAATAAGATAGGTGAATTATATAGACAAAGATTAAAAACAGTATTTAATTTTGTCTCCGAATCTTTTGTTATGCGCAATAGCACAAATTCCATCATGTATCATTTTATGATGGCAACGAATAATGAAACCGCATTGAAACTTGCAAACGACGTTATCAAACCGAAATATAGATTATAATGGCGCAATCAAATATTGAATGGACAGAACTAACCTGGAACCCTGTTACTGGCTGTAACAAGATAAGCCCTGGTTGTAAGTTTTGTTATGCCGAAGTAATGTCTAGACGACTTAAGGCCATGGGGGTTGAGAAATACAAAGATGGTTTCAATATAAGAACACATAGCGATTCATTAAACATTCCCTTCACCTGGAGAGGGTCAAAAGTGGTTTTCGTTAATTCGATGAGTGATTTGTTCCATCCGGACGTCCCGGTTGACTTTATCAAAGCAGTTTTTTCTGTAATGAATCAAACCCAGCAGCATACTTATCAGATATTAACTAAACGTTCAGATAGAGTGTTAGCCATGTCCGACGACTTAACCTGGACCGACAATATTTGGATGGGAGTATCGGTGGAAAATGAAAGGTATACATATCGGGTAGACGATTTATCGAAAACCGCTGCCAGCATCAAATTTCTATCTATCGAACCTTTAATAGGCCCTGTAAGAACCCTAAACCTTGAAAAAATCGATTGGGTTATTGTTGGTGGAGAGTCAGGGCATGGCGCTCGTCAGGTAAAAAAAAGCTGGATTGAATTTGTTAAAACCAAATGTGAAGAGAATAAGATACCTTTTTTCTTTAAACAATGGGGCAAACCTAAATTTAATATCGATCAATCTGACCCAACCATTAATTCAGATCATCCGCAACATGCAAAGGGTGGATGTCAGTTAGATGGTGTTATTTATCGGCAATTACCCTTAAGAGTAGGGCTATGTGGATGAAGCCTCAGGCGAACATGACAGCCTCGAAAACATGCTGTAATATGTTGTCTCATCGTCAGTTTGTCAATATTCTCAGAATTTTAATTTTGTTTTTTTTCATGGCGTTCGCTGCCTGCAATCGCGGAAATAAAATTCCGATTACGTATCATGGTGTCGACACCACCGGCGGACTCATTCAACCCGGCCCCGGGGTGACATTGAAGCGGCATTACTCATCCTACAACGATTTTATTAGCTACATACGCGGGAATTCCATCGAAATAAGCCCGGTTAAACTAAACGATTCTGTACTAAAAAGCCCGGACACCAATACCGTGGTTCATTACTTTGAATTTAAAGGTGTGAAATTCAAATACACATCCATTTTCCTTAGGCAGGAAACGGACGAAGATGAGGCCGGCGATAGCCTTTATACCTGGAATTTCAGGGCCAATAATCAAAATCTGAATTTAAAAGCCAGGTCAGTCCCGGATTCCGTCCGTGGGGCTGACTTCAGTTCCGTTAAACTTCCCGACCTGGAGCTCGAGCTGGATAAGGCGGGCACGTTTGAATGGCACAATGCAACCTACCTGGTTATTCCGTCCACGGTCAGTTCGTGCCAGGGAGGCTTTTGCCAAACCGAACTTGATCATATATTCAAACTAAAAGATAGCATTACCACTTATTTTACGGTTGACGGCTGGCAAATTTGTGATTTGAACCATGATCAGCAAATTGAACAGATCCTTTTTTGCGACGATCCGATAATACAGCGGCACTATATTGATGAGTTAAAAAAGAGGCATACCAACGGCGCTTCAAATATCGACCCGACAAAATGCTTTACGATCCAAATCTGGGCATTTAAACATATCAATAACGAGCAATGGGAGCCGATGACCGATAAAAACGGCAAACCCTATTTTATATTGATGTCATACCAGATTGCTGCCAGCCCAAATACTTATAAGGTGCTTGATTATAATTGGATCAAGGAGCTTTAGTACGCGCTTTGCTGCCGTAACAATTCGGCTATTGATTTGCCCGGCCATTTTCTATTTGTAAATTGCTTCGTCAATCTATAGCCGATGAAAAAAACGTTTAAATTTTGCCTCTTTTTGATGCTGGCCGCAATGTGTTCGCGCCATGCCCATGCCCAGGTTGCCGCGAGCAAATTACCTCAGCTGCTTATACGCCTGGATGATATCGGTATGAATCATTCTGTAAACATGGCTGCGCAGAAGGTCGCGGAGACGGGTATGCCTGTTTCTGTATCGCTGCAATTTGCCTGTCCCTGGTACCAGGAAGCGGTTGATATATTGAAAAAATATCCCAATGTGTGCATCGGGGTACATCTTACGCTCACCAATGAGTGGAAAGGTTACCGCTGGGGCCCGGTGCTGGGCCGTAGCGCTGTGCCAAGCCTGGTCGACTCGCTTGGCTATTTTTACCAAACAACACGGGCTTTTAACAAAAGCGGGTATAAGCTGGATGAAATAGAAAAAGAGCTGTCGGCCCAAATTGAGCGGGCGCTGCACTCGGGCATCAAAATCACTTACATCGACCCGCATATGGGAATTGCTTTGTCGACACTTGAACTGCGTGCCCTTACCGAAAAGTTGGCGCGCAAATACCATTTGGGTATTTCTACCTTAAGCACGGTTACCTATTACCACGAAACTTATAAAGAAATGTGGGGCGACCCCATCGCTACCAAAAAGAGCGCGTTTTTGGAGTATTTAAATCATTTGAATCCCGATCGCCCTAACCTGATGGTATTGCACACCGCTACACCCAGCCCCGAAATGGATGCCATGATTGATATGAACAGCAGGTTGATGAGCGATAAGGAAGGGCACTCCACCGTAAGTTTACACCGCCAAACCGAACTGAATGCATTGTTGTCGCCGGAGTTTAAAGATATGATCGGGAAAAAGTTTGAGCTGACGAATTACGAACAACTGCTGAAAGGTAAAGATTTGAATGTGCTGGAAGCAGTGGACGGGAAATAATTTCGCCCGTACATGGTCTGTTTAAAAATAAACTAAATTTTTCATTGCCGTTGGCTTCAGCCAACGGATGTTAATAAATTGAACACTTTCGGCTTTAGCCGAATAATTTAAGTGCATTCAGCGTGGCAAATTTGGCTAAAGCCAATACGCCTGCTCCAGGTATTCCGCCGGCTGAAACCAACGGCAATGAACTTTTACCTTCATAATTTTCCCGAGTCGCTCGCAGACTGCTTTATTATTGAACGTTTCAACAAACCAATTTGAACGTTTCAACAAAGCGGCGACGGTTGGTCAGGCCTAACTTTGACAAAAATTAAAAATTAAAATGATGTCAAAAGTTTGGTTTATAACAGGCAGCTCCCGGGGATTGGGACGCAGCCTTGCAGAAGCGGTACTGGCTGCCGGTGACAAAGTTGCCGCCACTGCGCGCAACCCGGAACAATTAAAAGATTTACTGCAAAAATACCCGGAACAGGTTTATCCTTTGCAATTGGATGTGACCGATAAGGAGCAAATTATTGCCGCGGTTGACGGCGCCATCAAAAGATTTGGCCGGATAGACGTGTTGGTGAACAACGCCGGGTTTGGTATCGTCGGCGCAACCGAAGCTTACAGCGATGAGCAGGTGCGCAGCCAGCTGGAAACCAATTTGTCTGCGCCGATTGAAATAACCCGCGCGGTGTTGCCTTATATGCGTAAACAGCGGTCGGGCCGTATTTTGCAGATCAGCTCGGTTGGCGGACGGGTTGGCAATGCCGGATTGACCATATACCAGGCAGCTAAATTTGGTCTGGGTGGTTTTAGCGAGGCGCTGGCTAAGGAAGTGGCCCCGCTGGGCATCAAAGTAACCTGCGTGGAGCCCGGCGGTTTCCGTACGGATTGGGTGGACGCCGCCGCTGCGCACCAGGTACCTGAGATACAAGGCTATGAAACAACCGTTGGCGTGCGGAAAACATTCTTTACCGCCGGTAACTTCAAACCGATGGGCGACCCGGATAAAGCCGCCAAAGTAATGGTTGAACTGGCGGGGCATCCCAATCCCCCTGTTCACCTGGTTTTAGGCGGCGAAGCGGCCGGCATGATCAAACAAGCCAATGCCGCACGGGATGAAGACATGGAAAAATGGCTGCCCGTAAGCCGGTCAACCGACGCCGATGATGCCGAGGATTTTACCCAAACGGAAATGGGCAGATCGTTTTTTGGAGCGAAGAGATGAAGATTGCAGTCTGCGTGTTGCGATAGGGTTCAAATCCTTGGTGTTCGAAATATGAATAATAAGTGCTTTACCCTCTTTCCCGCTTGCGGGAGAGAGGGTCGAACAGCGAAGCGCATTCGGGGTGAGTCAACCCGACGGACATTTGCGCTAGTGCATTGGCGGTAATGTCCGCCGGTTGACTCACCCTGCCATCGCGTTGCTCGGCATCCCTCTCTTCCTTTGATCTAACAAAGATAGTTTTTTAATAAAGTTGTTATTGTTGGAAATGGGGGGTCTGGGGGGTGTTAAAAACTAAAAACTTTGTGAATAACGTTCTAATAAAAGGCGGGTGAACTTTCCTCTCTTCTAGTATGGAGTACTTTATGCGGTATTAGTTCCCGCCTTTTATGATTGCCCAGGGCCTAACTAGAATACTTGCTTTGCTACAACAAAGGTGATCGGCGAAAGGCAATTTTTTTAAAACATTATATAAAACAAACGTATGAAAAAATGGAATGTTATTTTAGGTGTCGATGTGTCCAAGTTAACACTCGATATCTGCTGGGCCGAACAAGCGCTGCACGTCAGAATCGACAATAACTCTAAAGGATTTATTGCATTTAAAAAATGGTGCAAAACCCATGCTATACATTTAGAAGAAACTTTGATTGTGATGGAATATACCGGAGGCTATGAATACCGGTTCCTACAGTTCTGTGATTCGCAGTCAATTCGCTACTGCCGGATACCTGGTTTGGAGATAAAACAATCTATGGGCATGATAAGAGGTAAGAATGACGAGGTGGATTCTTTTCGTATCGGACGGTATGGCGAACAAAGAGCTGATGAACTGAATCCTTCAAAACCGTTAGATAAAAATATTCTATTGCTTAAACAATTGCTGACGTTTCGTAAAAGACTGGTCCGTGATAATGCCGGCCTGCAAAGCACGTTGAAAGAACGGGAGCACATGTATGGACAGCTGAAGAAAGACACCATCTCACGTATTATTTTCAAAAAAATAAAATCAAACACCAAAGACATCAAACAGGTAGAGCAGGAGATTATGAAAATAATCACCTGTGATGAAGCTATCTTGCTAAACTATCGGATAATAACCAGTATCAAAGGCATCGGCAAAATAAATGCCTGGATGACGATAGCTTATACCGAAAACTTTACCAGCTTTAAAGATGCGCGATCATATGGGGTATACGTCGGCGTGATCCCGTTCGGACACACCTCGGGAACGAGCATTAAAAAACCCAAACGAGTCAGTCATATCGCACATAAAGAATTAAAACAGGAATTGAACCAGGCAGCTAAAACAGCGATTATATACGACCCCGAATTGCGGGCTTATGCAGAGCGTAAACTCAAAAATAAAGCTTATCGCCTTGTATTAAACAATGTAAAATTCAAACTGATCCTAAGAATGTTCTCTTTGGTCGAAAGAGGTGAACTGTATGTGGAAAACTACAGAAGAGTTGCGTAGAAAAAGTCTTTTTAAATTAAATTTGGAAATATGGTAAACCTAGAATACCGCAAGCGGGAAAGAGGGACGAGAAATGTTTCGAACACTCAAGTTTTTGAGCCCCTTTGCTATCGCAAATGTCGCTATAAGTTAAAAAAGCATTAGTATGAAACATGCGGGTCACCTGGACGATTTCATACATAAACATTAAATTTGAACAATGTCACCGCAAAAAGCTAAAAGGCCACCCATCGCTTTCTCCTGCTACTTTACCCGCAACAGGGAAGGGGAGCAATTTGTACCGGAGCACCGGTTTAGCTACCAGGTCGCCGGCACAATGATCGCCAACGACGGGACCCGGGAATATCTGTTTAATGAAGGCGATATCCGCTTGAGCAGGCGCAATCAGCTGATGAAATTTTTAAAAATGCCGCCGGAAGGCGGACAGTTTAAGTCCTTATCCGTTGCGCTCGACCAGGAAATGCTGCGTAATTTCAGCCTGGAGTTTGGCATCAAGGCGGAAAAGCATGTTAATGGCGATGCTTTTCTGCCAATAAAGCCCGATGCACTGTACAAAAGTTATATGGATTCCCTGATGCCCTATTTGCAAATGGAGCAGGCGGGTAATGAACAGTTGATCGCCAATAAACAAAAGGAAGCGATACTAATTTTGCTGAAAATAAACCCGGAACTAAAAGATGTTCTTTTTGATTTCAGCGAACCGGGCAAAATAGACCTGGAGGCTTTTATGAATAAAAACTTCCACTTTAATGTTGACTTGAACCGGTTTGCCTACTTAACAGGCCGCAGCCTGGCTACTTTTAAGCGGGATTTTGAAAAACTGTACCACCTCACGCCGAGCCGATGGCTGCAGCAAAGGCGCTTGCAGGAAGCGCATTACCTGATCAAGGAAAAAGGCAAAGCGCCGTCGGATGTTTATATGGATGTAGGTTTTGAGGATTTGTCGCACTTCTCGTTTGCGTTTAAAAAACTTTACGGATTAGCGCCGAGCAGGGTTTGATTTGCGGATGTGCGGATGTGCAGATGTGCGGATGTGCGGATGTGCAGATGTGCGGATTTCAAATGTGCCGATGAAATTTAGTTTCAATAATTTGCACATCTGCATCCCGCATGTGCGGGACACATCAAATTAAGTAATGCTCAATAACATCCTGCGGTACCTTAGCGGCCCGACCGGTTTGCATATCGATCATGGTATAATCAAACCAGCCGTCGCAGCTTAGTTTTTTAGTAGCTTTATTGGTGATGGAAAACTTCACGCGGCAGCCTTTATCATCAATACTTTCAATGCCGGTTTCTACGATGAAGTAATCGCCCATCGTTAACGCGCGTTTGTAATCTACATGTGCGGTGCGCACCACCCAGCCAAAACCCCGCTCCATAAATTTTTCCATGGCCATGCCGTAGCAGCGTTCCATCTGGTCGTACCGGGCGGCAAGCACGTAGTCGAAATATTTGCTGTTGTGTACATGCTGAAACATATCGATATCATCGGGGCGTACCCGGAATTCAGTTTCGAAGGTGGAGTAAGAGGGTGTTTCCATGGGGCAAAGATAGGGATGTTAGTTGTAGTGGTTGTAGTGAGTTTCAGGGGTTACAGCCCAGATTAAGTTAATGCCGAATGGCCAATGTGAAATAATGTTAAATATTTCCGCGTTTTAAAGTTTACCGTTTACATTCGGCCAGTTAAAAACCTTTACAATGAGAAACCGCAACCTTTTATTCTTTTTGTTCATCATCATTTTGGGCGTCAATGATTGTTTTGCCCAGCCGGTTGTGCTTAATGGCGACTTTAAAAAAATAAATCCCGCCACTAAGCTGCCGGATGGTTGGGATAACTTTATGGGCGACAGGCAAAACTATGTTTTTAGCCTTGAAAGCAACGGCGGGCAAAACAGCGTACCGGCACTTACCATTGCATCTAAAAACAGCGATGCAAATTTCGGTGCGTATTACTGCGTAATCCCATATGCCTTTAAAGGACATGAGATTAAACTGATTGGCTATTTAAAAACGCAGAATGTAACCGGTTTTGCTGGTTTCTGGCTTCGGATCGATGGCACCGCCTCTTTCAACAATATGCAGGACCAAAATATCCGCGGCACTACAGATTGGAAGGAATACACCATTACCTTGCCTTACGACGATAAAAACGCGGTGAATATTAATACAGGGGCCCTGATATCGGGCAGCGGAAAGATATGGTTTGATGACGTGCGGGTTTTTATTGACGGCAAACCGGTTGAAGCGTTGAAGCCAAAAACGCCGGAATTATTTCCGGCGCAAAAGGACCTGGCGTTCTCAAAGGGAGCTGGCATAGCAGACTTTGAACCAACGGATCAACAGGTAAAAAACCTGGCCCTGCTTTGCCAGGTTTGGGGTTTCATTAAATATCATCTGCCTAAAGTAGCTGCCGGGGATATCAATATGGATGCCGAGCTGTTCAGGGTGATGCCGGCGGCCATCAACGCGGCTGACTATGCCGGGGCCAGCGCGGTGATTGAAAAATGGGTGGATAAACTCGGCGCGCCCGAAAAATGCGGCGGATGCAAACCTTTTAATGAAAAAGATGTGGTAGAAAAGCCGGATTATGGCGAGATATTCGACAGGTCGGTAGTAAGCGCTTCACTGGCGGATAAGCTCACTTATATTTTGAATAATCATGATAACGGCAAAAGCTACTACATTAGCATGGAGGGCGCCGGTAACCCGAATTTTACACACGAAGAACCCTACAAAAACATGGACTACCCGGATGCCGGTTACCGGCTGCTGGCCTTATTCCGCTACTGGAACATGATACAGTACTTTTACCCGTATAAACATTTGATAGGTGAAGACTGGAATGGCGTATTGCCGCGGATGATCCCCCGGTTCCTGGCAGCCAGAAATCCAACGGATTATGACGTGGCAGCCATGATGCTGATCTGCGATATACATGATACCCATGCCAACATCTGGGGTAACCCCGAAAGCCTCAATCAATTCAGGGGGAAATACGCCCCGCCGTTCCAGGCAAAATTTATTGAAAACAAGCTGGTGGTTACGGCCTACTATAACGATACGCTTGGGGTAAAGGACAACTTGAAAATAGGGGATATTATTACCGGGATAAATGGGGCGGGCGTAGATGAACTGATCAAAAAATACCTGGCGCTTACCGCCGCATCAAACTATGAAACACAGCTGCGCGATATGCCCAGAAACTACCTGTTGCGCAGCAAGAACGACGATTTTAGTTTGGATATCATACGCAACGGCAAAGCGATGCAGGTAAAGCAACAAGGGATTGCTTTTACCAGGCTTGATCTTAAGCGTGTATATGACGCACATGCCGGTGAGCCTGGCTTTCATTTAATGAGCGACAACCAAATTGGTTATGTTTACCCGGCGCGGTATCATAATAAGGATCTGCCCGAAATAAAAAAGCTTTTTAAGGATACTAAAGGCATCATTATAGATATGCGTTGCTACCCTTCGGAATTTATGCCGTTTACCTTTGTACCTTACATCAAGACAGGCAATGCCAAATTCGCCAAATTCACCGACGGCAGCGTTTACTATCCCGGCACATTCAGGTTGACCGACGGGATTTATGCAAAACCCGAAAACGACTACAAAGGTAAGGTGGTGGTGATTGTTAATGAGGAATCGCAAAGCGCGGCGGAGTATACCACCATGGCATTTCAAAGTTCGCCCAATGTAACGGTTATCGGCAGCACCACTGCCGGCGCGGATGGCAACGTATCGACTATTGTGCTCCCCGGCGGTATCAGTACGCTTATTTCAGGCATCGGCGTACTTTATCCCGACGGAACCGAAACACAACGCAGGGGCGTAAAGATTGACGAAATAGTAAAACCAACAATAGCAGGCATACAAGCCGGTAAAGATGAACCCCTGGAAAGGGCGGAGGCGATTATCCTGGGGAAGTGAGGTTGTAGTGAGTTGGAGCGGTTGCACATGTTTAGCGGGGTGGCGAAATGCTTTCGCCCCCCGCTGACGGGTAATCGATTTGTTTAAACGAATATTTGCATCTTTACAGCAGAGAGCGGCCTGTTTTTAAAGATGACATACCTCACCGTCGAAAGTAAAAATCGTTTTTAATTAACAATATCTGTTAATTGTGGGTTATATTTGTAAAACGAAAAAGATAAAGCCATGAGTGAGGCCAAAGTTTTGGAAAAAGTTAGTAATGCTAACAATGGCAAGCATACTGATGCAGCGAAATTGTTAAGTTCCGTTGTTTTTACGGTCGACCCAAAGCTGGACAGCCTTGAGTCAAAAAATACATTAAGCGCTAAGGCGGTAACAGCAAAAAAAATATTTTCAAATTACCGTAAAAATCAGCTATAAGCTTTTTCGAGTAAAAATAAATGCGGAATAATTTTTCCCGGCTTTAAAGGGTTCCCTTAATTCAACCGCTTCGCTTTCAATTCGTAGGCCTTCAATGTCAAAATAGTTTATTATCGATTGAAGCTGAGAGAATATGCTTAACTGGTATTGTCTCGTTCGCAAATTATCGCTTCCCGTGAAGTAAATCTTCCTTAGCGGATAATGTTCAGTGTACATTAAAGCAATGACTCCGACTGTTTCCAAAATTCTTACCATATCGCCATTCCTGGAAGCTGTTTCACAATCTTCCGTACCATCATCAAGCAACGTGCAAAGCGCTAAATTATAAACCTGCTCCATATCGTCGATTAACTCGAACCTTACACGTTTTTTAAGTGTTTTTTTACCGGAACTAACAAAGTCAAAGATGGCGAAGTCTGTTGAATTTATTATATTGGGATACGGGTTAAGGGCCATATCCAAAAGTAAAAAACAAAACCAAAATATGTTGAGCAGATTTGCGATACTTTACCCGCGAGCGGCAATCTTTCAGAAACAATGCCCCGTTAGCGATAGGAGCGGATACCGGCCATCGAGCGCAAAGCCTGCAGGCGTATGAGCGGATAGCGCGGCCCGCCAATCGGCGGGAACGGCCAAAATAGACGGCATTTGAACCAAAGCTGGTGGAATAAAACTTACGAAGTCTCGAAGACTTCGTAAGTTTGTTATCTATAAATATGCAAAGCCCTTTTCAAATACGCCTTTCAAATATTTCAGAAGTCCGTATGGGTTCGCCATATAATACGTGCCAAATTGAGTTAATTGGTTTCGACAAAGTCAGCCTTCCAAAATATGGCTGGCAGGATAAGTACGCCTGGGCTAATGACTATAGCAAATTAGTTTTAATAAAATATGACTTCGAAAAAAACATTCCCGGTTTCCATTTTTTTGTGATCAATGTGAATACGGGCGAAGTGGAAGAAAGCAAAAGGCATTTCGGGCTAATAAATAAAATCTCCATAGTTGACAACAAAATTGTCATTAATAAATTTCTTTACGATAAACTCAAATCCGGGCCAGGCAAACTTTGCTGTGAGGTTGATGAAGAATTTGATATGCTTTAACTGAAAATCTGACACAAACAAACACTTGCATATATGCAAGTATAACGCTACCTTTGCACCCACAATTAACAAAATTTTATAAACGCTTTAATATTATTCAAGTAATGTATTTAAGTTCAGAAGCAAAAACAGAGATTTTTGCAAAACATGGTAAAAGCGCAACCGATACCGGTTCGGCAGAAGGCCAGGTAGCGTTGTTCACTTACCGAATTGCTCATTTAACCGGGCATTTAAAGAAAAACAAACACGATTTTTCGACCCAATTATCGTTACAAAAATTAGTAGGTAAACGCCGCGCATTGCTGGCCTACCTGTTTAAAAAAGATATTGAAAGATATCGTGCTATCATCAAGGCCCTGCAGCTAAGGGATATCATTAAATAATCTTTCCGGGTTTTAAAAAAAAGCCATCTCAAACTTCAAGGGATGGCTTTTTACATTAAGAAATAATATTTACAAACATAAAAACCGGTGCGCTCCGAAAGATGAAAAGCGCATCACAACGCAAAAAAAGATGAGTTTAAATGTAATTACAAAGGTTATCGATTTAGGTGACGGCCGCACCATTGAGATCGAAACCGGGAAACTGGCCAAGCAAGCCGATGGCTCGGTTGTTATTAAAATGGGCGACACCATGCTGCTGGCAACCGTAGTGTCTTCGCTTGAAGCAAAAGAAGGGGTTGATTTTTTACCCCTGTCTGTCGACTACCAGGAGAAATATGCTGCTACAGGCCGCATCCCCGGCGGTTTTTTACGTCGCGAGGCACGTTTATCAGATTATGAAGTTTTAATTTCACGTTTGGTGGATCGCGCCCTGCGCCCGATGTTTCCTGAGGATTATCATGCTGACACGCAGGTGATGATCTCCTTAATTTCGGCCGACAAAAACATTATGCCCGATTGCCTTGCCGGTTTGGCCGCTTCGGCAGCCTTAGCGGTTTCGGATATCCCTTTTAATGGACCAATCTCCGAAGTACGTGTGGCTAAAGTTGATGGTCAGCTGATCATCAACCCAACATTAAGCCAACTTGCGACTGCAACGCTTGAATTTATCGTAGCCGGTTCGGAACATGACGTGAACATGGTGGAAGGTGAATCCAAAGAGATACAGGAAGATGAATTGGTTGAAGCGATAAAATTCGCGCATACTGCCATCAAAATTCAGTGCCTGGCACAAAAAGAGTTAGCGCAGGAAGTCGGTAAAACCGAAAAACGCGTTTACAGCCACGAGCATAGCAACGAAGAGTTAAAGAAGGCCATTTACGCTTCAACTTATGAAGAAGTTTACGCTATCGCTTCTTCTGCTTCGGCAAAAGACGAGCGCGCGGTGAAGTTTAAAGAAGTTAGAGATGCTTACATAGCTACCATGGGCGAAACAGATGATATCACCCTGGGCTTAGCAAAAAAATACTATCACGATGTTGAATACGATGCCATCCGTAACCTTGTTTTAGACGAAGGCAAACGTTTGGACGGTCGTACTACTACCCAGATCCGCCCGATATGGAGCGAGGTTGGTTATTTGCCTGCCGCTCACGGTTCGGCAGTATTTACCCGCGGCGAAACACAATCATTAACCAGCGTTACTTTAGGCGCTAAGGATGATGAGCAAATGATAGACGGCGCATTCATCAACGGTTATTCAAAATTCCTTTTGCATTATAACTTTCCTGGTTTTTCAACCGGCGAGGTTCGCCCGAACAGGGGAGCTGGTCGCCGCGAGATAGGCCACGGTAATTTGGCCATGCGTTCGTTAAAGCAGGTTTTACCTTCGGACGATGAAAATCCATACACTATCCGTATCGTTTCTGATATCCTGGAATCAAACGGTTCCTCATCGATGGCTACTGTTTGTGCCGGCACGCTGGCGCTGATGGATGCCGGTGTGAAGATTAAGTCGCCGGTATCAGGTATCGCGATGGGTTTGATCACCAACGAAATGGGCACCAAATATGCCATCCTTTCGGATATTTTAGGTGATGAAGACCATTTGGGCGATATGGACTTTAAGGTTACCGGTACCGCTAAGGGTATCGTAGCCTGCCAGATGGACCTGAAGATAAACGGCTTATCCTACGAAGTGCTTGGAAAAGCATTGGAGCAGGCAAAAGAAGGCCGTTTGCATATCCTCGGCGAAATGAAGAAAACCATGGCCGAGCCGCGCGAAGACTACAAACCGCATGCACCGCGCATTATTACCCTGAAGATTGACAAAGAATACATTGGCGCCGTTATTGGCCCCGGTGGTAAGATCATCCAGGAAATGCAACGTGAAACAGGCGCTAACATCAACATCGAGGAAGTTGGCAATTTTGGCGTCGTACAGATATTTGCCGACAATAAGGAGGCAATCGATAAAGCGGTGGCCCGTATCCGTGCTATTGCAGCAAGGCCTGAAGTTGGCGACATTTATGAAGGTAAAGTAAAATCGATTATGCCATTTGGCGCATTTGTTGAAATAATGCCTGGTAAAGATGGTTTATTGCACATCTCCGAGATTGACCATAAGCGTTTTGAAAGCATGGATGGCATTTTTAATGTAGGCGATGAAGTACGTGTTAAATTGCTGGATATTGATAAGCAAGGCAAGCTGAAGCTTTCGAGAAAAGCTTTATTGCCAAGGCCTGAGCATAACAAGTAGCTGATTAAGTTGGATTAAGTTGTGAAAGCTTGTTTTATCCCTTTGCTGAACTTAACCAATCCAATCAACTGAAAGTTAAATAGGCATTCGGCTAAATAATAAAACCCTCATAGTGAGGGTTTTATTATTTAGCCGAATATTTTTTCATTTTTTTTAAAATTTTTAAAACAAAATCCAACTTTTTAAAGTTTTACAACCTTAAAGATTAATTGTTGAGCCAAAGTACGCTCTTGTCCTATTGACTGATCAGCACGATGACCCCTAATAATGACGATCCATTGGATTTTCTGAATAACGACCCGCCCGGTATACCCTCCGGACGGTCGTCCGACCTGGTACAGGGGCTTCTTCACGAAATTATCCGGGTAAAAGAACTGATCAAATACTATGATGCCATTCCGAATGGTGCAGGACAGCTCGGGTCATCCATCCTGAATGAGTTGGTTGTCGAAGCATATACCTCCTTGGTGAACTACGATGTGGTGCTGATGCAGAAGTATTATGATCTGCTGTTGAATTGTGATTGACCCCAGCCCCCTAAAGGGGAGCAAAAAAACCTCCGTAAAAAACTTTTTCCTCCCGCTTTAGGGGGTCGGGGGGTTTTACTACCTTTGACCCATGCACCCCATCATAGCGCCATCTATTTTAGCCGCCGATTTTGCCAACCTGCAGCGCGACATTGAAATGATCAATGCCAGCGAAGCAGAATGGATACATGTCGACGTGATGGATGGCATGTTCGTGCCGAATATATCTTTTGGTTTCCCGGTAATGAGCGCCGTTAAAAAGCATGCTAAAAAGCCGCTTGATGTACACCTGATGATCGTCGACCCCGATAGGTATTTAAAAAACTTCAGCGATGCCGGCGCTGACGGGATCATCGTCCATTACGAGGCCTGCCCGAACCTGCACCGCACTGTTCAATATATTAAAGAGCTGGGTTGCCGCGCGGCCGTTGCGCTTAACCCGCACACCCCGGTGGCTTTGCTGGAAGATATTATTGGTGACCTTGACCAGGTGCTTATCATGTCGGTAAACCCGGGTTTTGGGGGACAAAAATTTATTGCGAACACTTACAAAAAATTACATGATTTGAGAGAACTTTGCGCCAGCAAAGGTGTTGACTTATTGATTGAGGTAGATGGGGGAGTGGACGACACCAACATCAAACAACTGGCCGAAGCAGGGGCCAATGTTTTTGTCGCAGGCAATGCAGTTTTCTCGGCAACTGATCCGGCCGCTATGATCTCCAAATTGAAAGGTTTGAGCACGATCGCCCGATCGTGATATAAGCATTTCAATAAACAGCCCTCATTTTTTTAATATTTAAAATAATTGGCAGCTATTGTCTGTTAATTGTATCATTTTTCAAAAAAAGTAAATAAACGTTATAAATATTACGAAATTAATTAACTTCGGCCCGTCTTAATATGAAGTTGTTAATTATTGATATTTTGACATAAACCAATTTTTAAATTCAAATGAAACACAATTTTGGCGCCGGCCCCGGCATTTTACCCCACGAAGTTTTAAAACAGGCTGCAGCAGGAGTTATCGATCTCAACAAGATCGGGCTTTCCATTTTGGAGATTTCACATCGCTCAGCTGAGTTTGAATCGATCCTGGATGAGGCCGTAAGGCTTGTTAAAGAGTTGCTGGGAGTACCTGAAGGTTATTCGGTATTATTTATGCAGGGAGGCGCAAGTACCCAATTTGCCCTTGCTCCGTATAACCTGTTGCCCGAGGGTGGCAAAGCGGCCTACCTGGAAACAGGTGTTTGGGCCAATAAGGCACTTAAAGAAGCGAAATATTTTGGCAATGTAGAGATTGTTGCAACTTCAAAGGAAAGCAACTTTACTTATATCCCGAAGGATTATACCATTCCGGAAGATGCGGCTTATTTCCACATCACATCAAACAACACTATTTACGGTACGCAGATGCAGGCTTTTCCGAAGTCGCCCATACCTATGGTTTGTGATATGTCGTCGGATATTTTTAGCCGTAAGATCAATGTGGCCGACTTTGGTTTGATCTATGCGGGCGCGCAAAAAAATATGGGCCCTGCCGGCGCTACGCTGGTAATTATTAAAGATGATATTTTGGGTAAAAGCGGTCGCAAGATACCGTCCATGTTCAATTACCAAACCCAAATTGAAGGCGGCTCGATGTATAATACCCCTCCATGTTTTGCTATTTATGTTTCGATGCTGACGCTCAACTGGCTAAAATCAAAAGGTGGCGTAGAGGCTATAGAACAAGAGAATATTGCCAAGGCAAGGGTGCTGTATGAAGAGATTGACCGCAACCCGCTGTTTAAACCGGTGTGTGCCGTGGAGGACCGCTCGCACATGAACGTTTGCTTTGTGATGGAAAACCCCGAGCATGAAAAACCTTTTCTGAAGCTTTGCGAAGATAAAGGCATAGTAGGCATCAAAGGCCACCGCAGCGTAGGCGGTTTCAGGGCTTCAATCTATAATGCATTGCCCATTACCAGCGTTTACGTGCTGATAGATGCGATGCAGGAATTTGCGGAGAAGACCCAGGTAGCTCAGTAGTTCACCGGTTCATTAGTTCATTGGTGAAAAGTTTTTTATGCCAACAAATTCGTGAACCTATTTTAAGAACTATCAAACTATTTTCCGCATTTACTAATGAACCAATGAACAAGTGAACCAATGAACAAAATAAAAATATTAGCTAACGATGGTATCGATCCGATAGGCAAAAAAATGCTGGAAGATGCCGGATTTGAAGTAGACACCAATAATATTCCGCAGGATCAGCTGCCCGAAAAACTGCAGGCTTATGATGCCATTACCGTACGGAGCGCTACCAAGGTACGCAAAGAACTGATTGACGCATGCCCTAACCTGAAGCTGATCGGTCGGGGCGGCGTAGGTATGGACAACATCGATGTGGAATACGCCAAAGAGAAAGGCATAGGCGTTTATAATACTCCCGCTTCATCCTCATTGTCCGTTGCGGAATTGGTTTTCGCACAATTGTTTGGCGGAGTACGCTTTTTGCACGACAGCAACCGCAAAATGCCGGTTGAAGGCAATACAAAATTCAACGATCTTAAAAAAGCCTATGCCAAAGGGGTTGAATTGCGCGATAAAACTTTAGGTATCGTCGGTTTCGGCCGTATTGGTAAGGAAGTGGCTAAAATAGCCATCGGTGTTGGAATGGAAGTGCTGGCTTATGACCTTTATCCCTTTAACCCGGAATTAGAACTGGTTTTAGGCGGTGGCACAAAAGTTAAAGTATCTGTACAAGCTGCAACACTGGATGAGATTATCGAAAAAGCTGATTTTATTACCCTGCATACCCCATTCGTTGATCACGCGCTTATCGGCGCTGCTGAACTGGAGCGTATGAAAAAAGGCGTAGGCCTGGTCAACATCTCGCGTGGCGGACTGATCGACGAGCTTGCCCTTGTTGCCGCCCTTGATAGTGGCAAAGTAGCTTTCGCTGCATTGGACGTTTTTGATAACGAGCCAACCCCGCGCGAAGAGATTATCAAAAACCCTAAAATATCGCTAACCCCGCACATCGGCGCGGCTACAAACGAAGCCCAGGAAAGAATAGGGGTGGAGCTGGCGAACCTAATAATCGGGCATTTCAACAAATAATAAACGCGAACTTATTTTAACACGAATTTTCACTAATAAGGACGAATAAGCACGAATATTAAATTTGTTTTATTCGCTTTTATTAGTGCCAATTCGTCCTCATTCGTGAAAATTCGTGTTAAATAAATTCGTGTTAATTTAATTCAATTCGTAGCTGATTCCTTTTTGTGGGATAGTTACCTGGTACCCCTCTTCCTCCAGCGCCGTTGCAAATGCATCCATACTTTGCACTTCTCCATGCACTAAAAAAACGTTTTTCAGCTTTGCTTTATCCAAATGCTTCACCGTTTGCATCAGGTCGTCGTGATCGCCGTGGGCGCTTAATACGTCGGTTTGCTTAATTGTGGCATAAACCGCCAGGTCACGATCTTTAATATGTACGATAGGATCGCCGCGAAGTAAACGATGCCCAAGAGTACCTTTTGCGCAGTACCCGATGAACAGGATGGTGCAATAGTAATTTTGAATGTTGTGAAACAGGTGGTCCTGCACCCGTCCGCCGTCCAGCATACCAGCCGATGAAATGATTATACAAGGTTCGAAATAATTTGACACCTGCCGGCTGTCTTTTAACGACTCGACGTACTCCAGATTATCAAACTCAAATTCATCGCCCAGCCGGTTATAAAAATCCTGCGCTTCCCGGTTTACCAGGTAGTGGAATTTACGAAACACCTCGGTAGACCGCAAGGCAAGCGGACTATCTACAAAAACCTTAACCGGCGGCAGCAAGCCGCTCGTGAATATCTTGTTCAGCGAATAAACGAGCGATTGGGTACGGCCAATGCTGAATGCCGGTATGATCAGCCTGCCTTGCTCTTTGATGCAGGCTTTTTCTATCGTTTCTACCAGCGCCTGCTCTACGCTCTTTTCTTTCGTATGGTAGCGGCCTCCGTAAGTGGTTTCGGTTACCAGGTAATCAACATCGGGTATCTGCATCGGATCATCCAATACCGGGTAGTTTTTTCTGCCGATATCCCCGGTAAAGGCAATCGATTTTTCGACGCCGTCTTCCGTTACGTTGAAGATCGCTGCGGCCGCTCCCAGCAGGTGGCCAACAGGTACAAAGGTGAGCTGGATGTCGCCGTTTATGCGGAAAGGTTTGTTAAAATTGACGGTAATAAATCGCTCAACCGTGTCCATCACATGCTTTTGCAGGTAAAGCGGTTGCGCGCCGGTGTTGAATTTACCTTTCCGGTTTTTGCGGCCTTTTTGCGCCTTATGCATAAATATGCTGACGGAATCGAGCAGCAGCAGCTCGGTAAGATCTGCAGTAGGAGGCGTGCAAAGGATTTGCCCGTTAAAGCCAAGGCGGACGAGTGTAGGGAGGTTACCCGAATGGTCGATATGTGCGTGGGTCAGTACAACCACATCTATTTCGGCCGGGTTAAACGGAAAATCCTCGTTGGCTTGCACACTGCGGTCGCGCTCGTAATCCAAACCGCAGTCAATTAATATTTTATATCGGCCCACTTCAAGCAAATGCATGCTTCCTGTAACCTGCCGGGCCGCCCCGTGTATCGTTAACTTCATCTTTTAGTTAATTAGTTCATTGGTTCATTGGTTCATTAGTATCTGCGGATAAGTATTGAAATGTTATCAAACAAAACCACCAATGAACTATTGAACCAATGAACCAATGAACCAGATGCAAACTTATTATTATTGTTGTGGTTTCGATAGGTAAAAGCCAACATTTTACACCAAAGTTTCTGCATTTCATAACATCAGCCAAAAATTATCTATTTTTAACAAACCCAACTTATAACTATGATCAACCAGGTAGGATATAATATCAATACTTCTGAGGGTCGTGTGCACCTCACCATAACGCCGATCATCGAATCGTTGCCCGACGGGATTTATTTTGAAACAGGTGTCTATAAGTTAAGCGACGGCACCGTCGGCATGGGCAGCATTACTTTTGACGAAGAAATGGCCGATTGGACCTACGACGGAATAGGGGAACTCACTTACGAAGAAGCAGCACAGGTGGCAGATTTTATAAAAAATTATAAAGACGCTGCCGGTTCCGACCCGGGTGTGCTTCAATAAAGACTGCGCATTAATTGCTGTTGCACAGGTTTTTGGTGGCTGGGTTTAAAAGATTCAGTTTAAATTTAGCCAGCCAATTACAGCCAATACACTTATTTTGATGTTAAAGAGGTTATTAATGATCTGGCTGTTCGCAGCAATAGGCGGCAGGGTATGTGCGCAGCAAACCGGCACGCAATTGTTCGATGATGGCTGGCACTTCTTTCGCGGCGGCGCCCAAGGGGCTGAAAACATAGCGTTTGACGATTCCAAATGGCGCAAGATTGATCTGCCGCACGACTGGAGCATCGAGGACCGTCCGGGAACAAAATCGCCCTTTAGCCCAACGGCTATCAGCCAGGTGAGCGGGGGCTTCACCACTGGGGGCACCGGCTGGTATCGCAAACAATTCGCCATACCTGCCGATCAGAAAGGCAAGCGTATTATCATTCAATTTGACGGTGTTTATATGAACGCCACGGTTTTTGTTAATGGGCACAATATTGGCCAGCATCCTTATGGCTATACCAGTTTTTGGTATGACTTGACGGATTATATCAACTTTGGAGGGAATAATGTGATCGCGGTCGAAGTAAAAAATGAAGGGCAGAATAGCCGCTGGTATTCCGGTTCGGGAATATACCGGCATGTATGGTTGAAAACGGCCGAACCGGTGCATATCGCGCAGTGGGGGAGTGATATCACTACACCCGAAGTATCGCCCGCGTCTGCAAAAGTGCATGTACGCACCATGGTATTGAATGAGGGTAGTACTGATGCACGCGTACAATTAGTTTGCATGATATATGATAAGGACGGAAACCAGCTGGGCCACGATATTAAAAAAGATACGATAAAAGCCGGCGGCCCTTATCTGTTCGATCAAACAATTACGGTAGATAATCCTCAGCTATGGTCATGCGAAAGCCCGGTGCTATATAAAGTGAAGTACGAGTTGAGGTTTAATGGAAGGATTGGCGAGCGAACGACAGCCGATTTCGGCATCCGCAAGATATCTTTCGATGTGAATAACGGTTTTATGCTTAACGGTAAAACCATTAAACTAAAAGGCGGCTGTTTTCACAACGATAACGGTCCGCTCGGTTCAAAAGCTTATGACCGGGCTGAAGAGCGCAAGGTGGAACTGCTGAAGGCTAGCGGGTACAACGCCATCAGGTGTTCACATAACCCGCCCAGCCCGGCTTTTTTGGATGCTTGCGACCGCCTGGGGATGTTGGTGATGGATGAAGCTTTTGATTGCTGGCGCTATGGCAAAAATGCCTATGATTATCACCTGTATTTCGACCAATGGTGGCAAAAGGACGTGGAAAGTATGGTAACCCGCGACCGGAACCATCCCAGCGTTATCATGTGGAGCATCGGTAACGAGATACCCGAACGCGCAACCCCCGAAGGCGTGAACACTGCAAAGACGCTGGTAGCATATATTAAGAGCCTGGATAACACCCGGCCGGTAACTTCAGCCGTGAACGACCTTAAACCTGATAAGGACCCTTATTTTTCCATTTTAGATGTTGGCGGCTATAACTATGCAGTTGGAGGTGACAGCGGCCGGAAGGATGTTTATGGCGAGGATCATGCCAGGGCGCCGGACAGGATAATGGTCGGCACGGAATCGTACCCGTTAGAAGCTTTCGGCAGCTGGATGGCCGTTGAAGATCATCCCTATGTTATTGGCGACTTTGTGTGGACAGCCTGGGACTATATTGGCGAAGCCAGCATTGGTTGGCTGGGTTACTGGCAGGAGAGTAGCTTTTACCCCTGGAACCTGGCTTACTGCGGCGATATTGATATCTGCGGGTGGAAACGGCCGCAATCGTATTACCGTGATGCGCTGTGGAAACCTGACCAACTATCCATCTTTGTTACTCCTCCCAAACCTTCATTTGCAACGAACCCGCATATCGAGTCCTGGTCCAAATGGAACTGGCTGGACGCCGTGGCTGACTGGAATTGGAACGGATACGAGAATAAGCCTGTTGCCGTTAACATTTATTCGTCCTGTGCTGAAGTGGAATTGTTTTTGAACGGAAAATCGCTGGGTAAAAAGGAGACCAATCGTTCCACCAAATTTATAGCCACGTGGGATGTGCCGTATAAGCCCGGCAAGCTGGAAGCCATTGGTTATGACGGCGGGAAGCAGGTAAACCAGGCTGTGTTAAATACTGCTTCGGCGCCGGTTTCGATAAAACTTACTGCAGACAATACCAGTCTTAAAGCAAACAACCAGGATCTTAGCTATATCACCGTTGAATTGCGTGACAAACACGGCATCCTTAACCCGCGGGCCGAAAACCTGCTGCACTTTAAGATTAACGGTGCGGCTACCATTGCCGGGGTTGGTAACGCCAATCCCCGCAGCCTGGAGAGCTTTCAATTACTGCAACGGAAAGCATGGCGCGGCACGTGCCTGGTCATTCTAAAAACAACAGGCAAGCCCGGCATAATTACTTTAACTGTAAGTGCCGACGGTATTCCAGCTAAAACCATAACTTTGCAATCGAATTAGTATTTATTTTTAATATGGAAGAGTACGAAAACTACGCAGAACATATTCACGAGCACAGCAACGAACACGCCGAACATGCCGCACACGAAGGCGGCGGAAAAGATAAATGGGTGATATGGGTGGCGATGACCACCGCGGTGTTTGCCGTGCTGGCGGCCATTACAGGGCTTTTAGCCGGCGACCACGCCGACGAAGCTATGCTTTCGCAAATACACGCCTCTGATCAATGGGCATTTTACCAGGCGAAAGGCATTAAATCTGATGTGATCGCGTCAGGGAGTAAAATCTTGCTGGCGCTGGGCAAAAAGCCTTCCGCCCAGGATTCCGCCAAAATAGTCTCCAATAAAGCCGACCAGGCCGTTATAATGAAGGAAGCCAAAGCCGCCGAAAAAGAATCAAAGGAACATGCAGCCTTACATAAAGTCCTCGCCAGGGGCGTAACCCTATTCCAGATCGCCATTGCCATCGGCGCTATTTCCATCATCATCAAACGAAAGGAATTGTGGCTGGTGAGTATCGGTTTTGCCGCAGTGGGGATATTCTTTTTGCTGCAGGGAACGGTGTTTTAGAGGAGGTTTAGTAATTAAAAACCGCCCCATAATTACTTATGCGACGGCCTTTTCCTAAGATGATATTTTATTGGTGGGCGTCTTTTTTATCCCTATTTTCTCGCTGTGCGCGTTGGTTTTGATGGCGATTCCGCTGATTTTCAGCTCTGCCCCTGCGGTTTAAATTTTCCGCCCGCTGATTTTGGCGCCTGTTCCTGATATTTTCGTTGCGGGCCCTTGCGTTCAGATGATTGGCCCGTTCATTTTGTCTGACGCCTCTCCAATGGTTAGCGTACCGCGCATCACGGCTGTCGCGAATCATTTGCTGATCGTGGCGGCCCCGGTATGATGCATACCTGGTGCGGTAATCATTATCGCGTAACCAGGGGTCGCGGTCGTTAATTACAGCTTTATAGCCTCCGTACAGGTTATAATTTCTGTATCGTCCGGGTAAATAGCCGCGATGAACCCATACATTGTTTTCAAAGTAAATATACTGGTGAGCGTTAACATCGTAATAGGCGCCAACGTCCGGAATGTAGTAATAACTGGCATTGTCATAACCAACCGGGCCCCAGTCGGGCTGGCTGCCGATGTTTAATCCAACACCCACGCTTACTTGCGCATCGGCAAATTTGACTGACAGACAACTAAATAAGATAAAGCTTGCAAAAATTAATTTTTTCATTGTATTTGTTTGCGTGTACCACAGCCAGATACAACATATGTTTCATCTTGTTTTTAATGTGTTGGTGGTCAGTATATTAAAATTAAATTCCAAAGTTGTTTTTTAAACACCGTAGCCCTTGCTGGTGTTTTCAACTCCAACAAATTCGCAACATAAGATGATGGCTCTTTTTACTTAAATTTGCACCATGTCCAACAACGATATCATGAAAAAGCTACGGGTAGCTTTAAAATTTACCGACGATGATATTATAAAGGTTTTAGACCTGGCCCAATTCAGGGTTACTAAAACAGAATTGACCGCTATCTTCCGTAAGGAAGATCACCCCAACTTTAAGCCCTGCGGCGACCAGATCCTGCGTAACTTTTTAAACGGGCTAATCATTTACATGAGAGGACCAAGGGGTGAAGAAAGTAGCAGCGGGAAGTAGCACTGGCAGTTTTTTTGTTCATTAGTTCACTGGTTCATTAGTACGCTTCATTAGCCATTTTTTACCAATGAACTAATGAACCAGTGAACTAATAAACCACCACTTTTTTTGTTCATTAGTTCATTAGTTCACTGGTTCATTAGTACGCTTCATTAGCCATTTTTTACCAATGAACCAATGAACCAATGAACTAATAAACCACCACTTTTTTTGTTCATTAGTTCATTAGTTCACTGGTTCATTAGTACGCTTCATTAGCCATTTTTTACCAATGAACCAATGAACCAATGAACTAATAAACCACCACTTTTTTTGTTCATTAGTTCATTAGTTCACTGGTTCATTAGTACGCTTCATTAGCCATTTTTTACCAATGAACCAATGAACCAATGAACCAGTGAACTAATAAACCACCAAGTCATTCCTTCCGGATGATATCGTTGCTAACCTCGATCTCCTTGAGCAGGCCCGAGGAATTTTTAGCGTAATTACGGTAGGGTGTGTCTCTCGACTCAGACATCTTTGCAATATCCGAATTGGTTTGGTTGAGCTCTTTTATCAGTTCATTTAGCCTTTTGAGGTGAGCGTTAAATATCCGCGCATTGTTGTTAAAGGCGCCTATCTTTTGATTTTTGGCGATCCCGGCTGTAGTTTGGCTCGTATCGGCAACCTGGTATAAAAAGGGGGTGAGGTTGTTCACGGTCGTAATAATGGGCGTAAGTTCGGCTGTCGTATCTTTCAAGTCTATCTTAACCAGGTTAAGTGTTTCAGGCGAGGGGTTGTAACCCACCAGGCTGATGTATTCGCCCATAATATCGGCCGACAGCCTTTTTTGATTGTGATAGGCATCCTCGATCAACTTTTGCTTTACATTGTTTTTAAAGCTGTTAAAAAGCAGCGCCGTAAAATCATAGGCCTTTGTACGCAAGATGGAATTTTGCACCGAATAATAATTGCTGAGGGTTTTGTTTTTGGTGTACAGGGTGCCCAGGTTGGTGCTGAACAGTGAAAACGTTGAGGTTCCGGCCTGCAGGCCGAGATCCGCTTCATTGCCGTAGTTAAAAAACTGCTTGCCTGAAATCTCCAGATCATCCACCTGTTCATACGACGACAAGAAGTACAGCCTGTATCGTTGGTACTGCGCATCCGGGTTATCTATCTGGTCGTAGCAGTTTTGCAGGAAGGCCTCAAACGCTTTATCGTTCAATATTTGGTAAATATCGGCGTTGGCGCTTGGCTTCCAGCGTAGCAGCGAAAGTTTTGCCTTAAAAGCGAGCTCTTCCGCGTTACTTACCTTTAACGAATCAAAAAGTTTGGCAATGAACGATACC
>Ga0206935_10037_pt2 | contig 42223 bp, 30 predicted proteins | sample Alteio_BWOrgHeat_13_FD_152924 | JGI IMG/M metagenome (GOLD analysis project Ga0206935, IMG submission 152924) | Enriched cells from forest soil in Barre Woods Harvard Forest LTER site, Petersham, Massachusetts, United States -... | ecosystem: Environmental > Terrestrial > Soil > Temperate forest >...
TTTCCGGGTTTGTGACCATCATAAGATAAACCGGCAGCGTATTGATTCTTTTCCTTAATTGTAATATCTTGCCTCTTGCCAATTTATTGAGAGGTTCTCCATAACATTTTAATTGCAACCTTGTGCCTGATGTATAAATCGCTGTACTTTTTGTTGCCGGTTATGATAGTAAGCTTATCTGTTTGTGCCCAATGCACGGGCAGCATGGGCACACCCATTATAAATGAAACATTTGGCTCAGGCCTTAACCAGTTTGGGCCCGCTATTCCCAACGCATCAACAACCATGCAATATTGGTCGGCTACCGCTTGCCCCGAAGACGGGTATTATTCCATTTTAAACTACACTTCAGGCTGTTTTGGCGAATGGCACACGCTAACCGATCATACAGGCGATCAAAACGGCTATTTTATGGTGATCGATGCCTCGTTTCAGCCGAGCGATTTTTTCGTTCAAACCGTTAACGGCCTTTGCGATGGCACCACCTACCAATTTGCCGCATGGATAATAAACATGTTCCAGGTACGGGGTGGCATTTACCCTGATATTACATTCAGTATTGAAAAAACGGACGGAACGGTGTTAAATACCTACGATACCGGGCCAATTGATATAACGGTACCCGCCAAATGGCAGCAATTCAGCATGAATTTTAAAACGCCGCCGGGCATAACCAGCGTTGTGATCAGGATGCACAACAACGCGCCCGGCGGCCAGGGCAACGACCTGGGTCTTGACGATATTACTTTTACGCCGATAGGGCCGAAAACAACCATCAGCGTAAACGGGGCAAACGGCGGGTTTTACCAGACCCAATGCGGCAACAAAACCACGTTGGTGTCCGCAGTGGAAACCTGCTATGCTAAAAACGGCTACCAGTGGCAAATTTCGACCGACAACAATACCTGGAACAATATTCAGGGCGCGAACAACGCGGCCTATACTACAAACATGCCAGTTCCGGGGAAATATTATTACCGCTTAGCGATTGCCGAAGGGGATAACCTGGGCAATGCAAGCTGCAGCGCTAACTCAAATGTATTTGAGATAGACTACCTGCCGCCATTAACGCAGCTTTTGAGGGCTGCAATATGTAACGGCGACGCTTATACAACACCATCCGGAAAAAAGATTACCACAGCCGGCACCGTTATAGATACGCTGACCAATGCAAACGGCTGCGACAGCCTGATCACAACGGTTAACTTAACTGTAAATCAAAAAGTGTTTTCATCGCTCAGCGCAGCAATTTGCCAGGGCCAGGCCTATTCGGGCCACACCAAAAGCGGCACTTATACCGATACGTTAACAGCCGCAAATGGATGCGACAGCATAAGGACCGTAAATTTGACAGTTGAGCCGGAGTCTTTTTCCGCTTTAAATGCGAGCATATGCAATGGAGATAGTTACCTGGGTTATAAAAAGGGTGGTACCTATGCCGACACGCTAACGGCGGCGAACGGATGTGACAGCATCAGGACGATAAATTTGACCGTAAACCCCGAATTTACCCTGGGCCCCGACAGAACCATTTGCAGCGGCGACTCCATTTTATTAAGCCCCGGAACCTTTAGCAGTTATTTATGGCAGGATAATACAACGAAGCCTTATTACACCGTTACCGCAACCGGTACTTACTGGGTAAAAATTACCGATCAAAACGGCTGCTCCGCTTCGGACACGGTTATCATAAGGTACGGCGCTTGTTTGATAACCAACATTCCGAACACGTTTACACCCAACGGCGACGGGGTTAATGACACCTGGAGGATCGGCATGTTGCAAGGTTATCCGCAATGCTCGGTTTTTATTTATAGCCGTTGGGGGCAGCAGGTTTTTAAAAGCATTGGATACGCCAACCCATGGGATGGCACCAATAAAGGCAAAAAGTTGCCGGTCGGGACGTATTACTATATTATTGATTTACACAACAATACGCATCCTATTTCCGGGTTTGTGACCATCATAAGATAAACCGGCAGCGTATTGATTCTTTTCCTTAATTGTAATATCTTGCCTCTTGCCAATTTATTGAGAGGTTCTCCATAACATTTTAATTGCAACCTTGTGCCTGATGTATAAATCGCTGTACTTTTTGTTGCCGGTTATGATAGTAAGCTTATCTGTTTGTGCCCAATGCACGGGCAGCATGGGCACACCCATTATAAATGAAACATTTGGCTCAGGCCTTAACCAGTTTGGGCCCGCTATTCCCAACGCATCAACAACCATGCAATATTGGTCGGCTACCGCTTGCCCCGAAGACGGGTATTATTCCATTTTAAACTACACTTCAGGCTGTTTTGGCGAATGGCACACGCTAACCGATCATACAGGCGATCAAAACGGCTATTTTATGGTGATCGATGCCTCGTTTCAGCCGAGCGATTTTTTCGTTCAAACCGTTAACGGCCTTTGCGATGGCACCACCTACCAATTTGCCGCATGGATAATAAACATGTTCCAGGTACGGGGTGGCATTTACCCTGATATTACATTCAGTATTGAAAAAACGGACGGAACGGTGTTAAATACCTACGATACCGGGCCAATTGATATAACGGTACCCGCCAAATGGCAGCAATTCAGCATGAATTTTAAAACGCCGCCGGGCATAACCAGCGTTGTGATCAGGATGCACAACAACGCGCCCGGCGGCCAGGGCAACGACCTGGGTCTTGACGATATTACTTTTACGCCGATAGGGCCGAAAACAACCATCAGCGTAAACGGGGCAAACGGCGGGTTTTACCAGACCCAATGCGGCAACAAAACCACGTTGGTGTCCGCAGTGGAAACCTGCTATGCTAAAAACGGCTACCAGTGGCAAATTTCGACCGACAACAATACCTGGAACAATATTCAGGGCGCGAACAACGCGGCCTATACTACAAACATGCCAGTTCCGGGGAAATATTATTACCGCTTAGCGATTGCCGAAGGGGATAACCTGGGCAATGCAAGCTGCAGCGCTAACTCAAATGTATTTGAGATAGACTACCTGCCGCCATTAACGCAGCTTTTGAGGGCTGCAATATGTAACGGCGACGCTTATACAACACCATCCGGAAAAAAGATTACCACAGCCGGCACCGTTATAGATACGCTGACCAATGCAAACGGCTGCGACAGCCTGATCACAACGGTTAACTTAACTGTAAATCAAAAAGTGTTTTCATCGCTCAGCGCAGCAATTTGCCAGGGCCAGGCCTATTCGGGCCACACCAAAAGCGGCACTTATACCGATACGTTAACAGCCGCAAATGGATGCGACAGCATAAGGACCGTAAATTTGACAGTTGAGCCGGAGTCTTTTTCCGCTTTAAATGCGAGCATATGCAATGGAGATAGTTACCTGGGTTATAAAAAGGGTGGTACCTATGCCGACACGCTAACGGCGGCGAACGGATGTGACAGCATCAGGACGATAAATTTGACCGTAAACCCCGAATTTACCCTGGGCCCCGACAGAACCATTTGCAGCGGCGACTCCATTTTATTAAGCCCCGGAACCTTTAGCAGTTATTTATGGCAGGATAATACAACGAAGCCTTATTACACCGTTACCGCAACCGGTACTTACTGGGTAAAAATTACCGATCAAAACGGCTGCTCCGCTTCGGACACGGTTATCATAAGGTACGGCGCTTGTTTGATAACCAACATTCCGAACACGTTTACACCCAACGGCGACGGGGTTAATGACACCTGGAGGATCGGCATGTTGCAAGGTTATCCGCAATGCTCGGTTTTTATTTATAGCCGCTGGGGGCAGCAGGTTTTTAAAAGCATTGGATACGCCAACCCATGGGATGGCACCAATAAAGGCAAAAAGTTGCCGGTTGGGACATACTATTATATTATTGATTTACACAACAATACGCATCCTATTTCCGGGTTTGTAACTATTGTCAGGTAAAATCTGGTAACTCAGGCCACCACCAGCTTTTCCTCTTCGTCCAAACTCCGCATAAATTTTTTACGGTAGTTCAAGGGGCTGAGGCCCATCTTCACCTTGAACATTTTATAGAAATGCGAAACGTCTCCAAAGCCGCTGTCAAAAGAAATCTCGGAAATAGGTTTGTCAGTTTGTACCAGCTGTTGTATGGCATAATTAAGGCGGTACTCGATGATGGTTTCCATAAATGTTTTGCGGGTGATCTTCTTAAAGTACTTGCAAAATGCGTTGGTGGTCATATTTGCAATGCCGGCCGCAACATCAAGCGACACTGGCTGCCTGAAGTTTTCAACCAGGTAGGCAAATACAGGGTTAATACGCTCCTGCTCGGCAACACTCCGTTCGGCTACCATCATGTTTTGATCGAGCAAAGCATAGTCGTTGGTGGAAGCCAGTTTCTGGAGGATCTCGAGCAAGCCGATCAGTAGCTTGAAGTTATTTTTTTCTTTGCTCAATACATGCAGCTGGTGATTAACCGCTGACCTGGTACCGGCGTTAAAACTAATGCCGCAGGCGCTTTTTTGGAAAAGTTTTTTTATATGCTGCAGTTCGTTTTTATTGAAAAAATCCTCGCCTAAAAAAGCGCCGTCAAATTGTACTACTATTGCACTGGCCCTGGCCTGGCCTGGGCCGTCATTAACCAATTTCCAGCAATGTGGCAGGTTTGGGCCGAGCAATACCAGGTCGCCGGGGCTAAAATCTTCCATATGGCTGCCAACATAACGTTTGCCGTAACCGTCCAATATATATGTTAATTCGTATTCGGGATGAAAATGATAAGGAGCATCAAAAGCGGCATTATCAAATCTCCTGAACAAAAAAGATTGCCCGGTGAGCGGCTGAATGACCTCGAACGAAGCCTTGATCATGGTTTATTTTAATAAAAATTGTTGTCGAGAATAAAAGTACGGATAAAATAATCCATTATTGCACCATTTTCGTCATTTTTTTTAATAAAAAATGTGGGTTAATTTGAGATATAATACAACACATGATGGTTAAACAAGTTGCGGATTTGCCCGTTTTGGATGATTTTAAAAAATTATCTCCGGAAAATGTTAGTGAGTTTAGGGAAAAAGGCCACACGCTGGTAAGGGAAGTTTTGTCGGCCGGCGAGGTAGCGGCTTACCGCCCCGTTATTGTTGAAGCAGCCGACCGGTATAACACGGAAAAGCGGAAACTGGATGACCGCGATACCTACGGCAAAGCCTTTTTGCAGATCATGAATTTGTGGCGGGTGGACGATGAGGTTAAAAAGTTTGTGTTGGGTAAAAGGATGGCAAAAATTGCCGCCGACCTGATGGGCGTTGAAAATGTACGCATTTACCACGACCAGGCATTATTTAAAGAACCGGGAGGCGGCCCGACGCCCTGGCACCAGGACCAATATTATTGGCCGATAGATACCAATAACACCATTACCATGTGGATGCCACTGGTTGATATTGATGTGGAAATGGGCATGCTTACTTTTGCGTCAGGATCGTTTAAGGAAGGCTCGATATTTAACTTCGAAATATCAGATGAGTCGGAAGGCGCGTTCGATAACTATGTAAAAGACCATGATTTCCCCATTAGCCGCGCTAAAACAATGAAAGCCGGCGATGCTACCTGGCATCGCGGATTTACTATTCACCAGGCGCCGGGCAACAATTCAAACAAAATGCGAGAGGTAATGACGATTATTTATGTTGCCGATGGCGCACGCGTTACCCCTTACAAAAACAATTGGCAAAAAAACGATCATCACAAATGGTTAATGGATAAACCAATTGGCGAACTGATCGATTCGGAACTGAACCCGAAGGTGTTGTAGCGGGTGGGTTGAATAAGTTGATTAGGGTGCAATTCAAATTGTCGCATAGCCACCAAACGTTCCTACAGAACGTAAAGAATATTTTTTCACTTTCTTCCCACCAGACGCCCCGATGGGGCGAAACTTCTGCAATCCTCGTCCCATAGGGACGGTTGGTGGGTAGAAAAATTAAATATTGGTTTTAGCGTTCCGTCGGAACGCCTAGTTAACAAAGCGACATTTTGAATTGCACCCGTTGATTCAGTGAGTGGTTGATTGAGTGGATTTTTTATTACCTTAGTTTGCAATAAAAAAACATGGCAAACACTTTTTCACAAATCTACCTTCAGTTTGTTTTTGCAGTCCAAAATCGGCAGAGTCTTATCTCTAAAACAAATAAAGAAGAATTACATAAATACATTACGTCGCTGGTGCAAAATAGAAAAGCAAAAATGCTTGCTGTTAACTGCATGCCCGATCATACACATTTATTTGTGGGATTTAAGCCAACTATTTAATATCCGATTTTGTTAAGGAGATAAAAGTAGAAAGTAACGAATTTATCAATGATAAAAATTGGGTCAGGGGGAGATTCAGCTGGCAGGAAGGCTATGGTGTGTTTTCGTATTCTCATTCGCATCTTGATACAGTAATTAAGTATGTGCTTAACCAGGAGGTACATCACCAGCAAAAAACGTTTAAACAGGAGTATTTGGGGTTATTAAAAAAATTTGAGATTCCGTTCGAGGATAGATACCTGTTTGATTTTTTCGAATAGCACATTTCAATAAAGGAGGCTCCTACGGAGCCTATCAACCGATATTTTTTCTATAAACACGTGGCTCCTATGGAGCCAAAATGTCAAATGGTTCAAAAGCGACTGGGGACGCCGTAGGAGCCACGTGTTTATAGAAAAAATAAAGAGCAACGCCAGGCTCCGGAGGAGCCGCCTTTGGCGGATATATCCATCTATTAATATTCGGAATTGTGAAAAATGAACCTAATCCAGGCGAATCAACTAAACTTAAAAAATTCCCCTGCTTGCCCCGCCGTCCACCTGGATGGTTGTTCCGCTGATGTAGGCTGCCTGCTCCGATGCAAGGAAGGCCACCAATGCGGCCAGTTCTTCGGGTTTACCGATACGGCCGAGCGGGATATTTTTAGCACGATCTTTTAAGGCTTGTTCGGGATCCGCGTCTTTTGGCAAAGTGTGCTTTAAGCGGTCGGTCAGGATCATTCCCGGGGCAACGTTATTTACCGTGATATTAAACGGCCCGAGTTCATCCGCTAATAATTTGGCCATCCCCACAACACCCATGCGCATGCTGGTTGACAGCACCGAATTTGGCAGCACTGATTTAACCGACCCACTGATAATATTGATGATCCGCCCGCTGCCGGTCTCCTTCATAAAAGGTAGTACAGAGCGGCTCAATCGCGCAAAACTTTTTAGGGTTAACTCAAAAGCTTGTTCCCAATCTTCGTCGCTAAAGTTTTCAAACTTATTAAAAGGAGGGCCGCCGCTGTTATTCACCAAAATGTCTATCTTCCCAAATTTCGCCGCTGCCGTTTGGATCAAATGGTCGACTTGATCCGCATTAATAACATCGACAGAAATGGCCATAACCTCATTCCCGGTTATTTTAAATATTTCCTCTGCCGTCTTTTTGAGTTCTGTCTCATTCCGGGAACCGATAATCACTTTGGCGCCCTCGGCAGATAAGGCAGTAGCAATAGCCCTGCCGATCCCTTTGCTGGCTGCCAGTACAACGGCTACTTTATTGTTGAGATGGAGGTCCATTTTTCTAAGTTGCAGCCCAATTTTCTAATTTTAATCCAGGAATCCTCACAAATTCTTTTAAATTATTTGTTACTAAAGTAACGTTAAGGCTCCGTGCGTGAGCGCCTATCAGCATGTCAAGAGGGCCGATAGGTTTACCGCTTTTTTCGAGGGTGCTTCTAAGCTCCCCATAATGAATCGCGGCTTCATAATCAAAATCAATTATTTCAAGCGGAATTAAAAATTGTTCAAGAGCCGCCCTGTTTTTCTCGGGCCATAAACTTTTATTAATGCCAAACTGCAGTTCGGCAGCAGTTATTGCAGAAATCCCTACGCTTCCGAGCGATAAAGATTTAAATCGTTCAAATACACTTGGTTGATTTTGTTTTATAATGTAGATACAAATATTTGTATCAAGTAAAAAGGCTATCACAAGTCAAGGTTTTCTCGGTTTTGATTAGCAGGTTGTTCCCTTTGTTCCATAAAATCGTCCGAAAAGTTTTTTACAGAATCAATCATGCTTTCCCACGCGTTGTGGTAAGGTATAATATAAATAACGTTGCCTGTTTTTTTAACATAAACTTTGTCGTCATCTATTTTATATTTCTCAGGGATTTTAATATCCTGAAAAGCATCGTGTGTGTCAATATCAATTACTTCGAACGTCATATTCTTAAAAATACTAATATACGGAAATTAGTTTGCTAATAATTCTAATCCACACAATAGTCAACCTAATCAACTAACTGCCTTCTTCTTCACCCTTTTCTCCAGGCTTAACAAAAATGCCGGAAGCAAAATAAGATTACAAGCCATGGCTACCAATAGTGTAACCGACAGCAAAATACCCAGCGCGCTTACACTGCCGAAAGTTGAAAACGAAAAGATACCGAAGCCGAAGAAAAGCGTAATCGCGATATAGATCATGCTGATACCCGTCTCGCAGATGGTGTCCGAAACTATTTTTGAAATGCTGTGCCTGGTGTGGCGCAGCTCCTGCCGGTAGCGGGTAATAAAATAAATGGTCTGGTCGGACGATATCCCCATCGCAATACTAAAAACCAATATGGTTGAGGGCTTTAGCGGTATTCCTGCAAACCCCATTATTCCGGCAGTTATCACCAATGGGATCAGGTTTGGCAGCAGCGAGATCAGTATCATCCTTAATCCCCTGAACAATAACCACATTACCCCGGCAATTAAAAATATGGCCAGCGCAAGGCTTTCGTACAGGTTTTTAACCATATAATTTGCACCCCTTATAAATATCATGCTTGATCCCGTAAGTTCTACATGATATTTTTTGGGGTTGAAAATGGAATCGATGCGTGGCTGTAGCTTTGCCAGCACTACATTCATCCGGTGCGAGCCGATGTCTATCATCTCAAAACTGGCGCGGGTATAGCGCCGGTTACTATCGAGATAATTGCGCAAAATGTTGGTCCCTTTGCCTGATTTGCCGGCATAGCTTAAGATAAAACCGGTTTCGAAACCCTGCGGCAGCCGGTAAAAATTGCTGTTGCCGCCATAAAACGCCTGGGTAGAAAACTTTAAGGCTTGTATCAGCGATAGGGAATGGCTAAACTCGGGATAGGACGAGATCAGGGTCTCCAGCTTTTCAACCTTGCGGATAAAAACCTCGCTCATCACCCCGTTTTTCTTTTTTGAGTCGATGCTGACTTCCAATGGCAGTACGCCTTTAAAGGTCGCTTCGAAAAACCTGAGATCGCCCAAAGTATTGCTGGTTTTGGGCAAATCGTCAACCACGTAGCTGTTTACATTTATCTTTTGCAAACCATAAAAGCCAACTACCACCATTAAAACAGTGAGCGCGTAAATGGCTTTGCGATGATTATGCACCACATAGTCGATTTTCATTAGCACGGCCTGCATCACCTTGCGGTCTTTAATGCCGGTTAGCTTTGGTTTTGGATCGGGCAGGTAGCTAAAGATGATCGGCACGAGCACCAGGCTCAGTACAAAAGTTACCATAATGCTAATGGAAGCAACCAGGCCAAATTGCATCAATAGCTCGCTGTTGGTAAAAAACAGTACGCCAAAGCCGATCGCTGTGGTAACATTGGCAATAAACGTGGTGATGGAGACTTTTTCGATCACGGTATGCAGGGCCTCGCGCCTGTTGCCATGATGACCGAATTCGTAGTAATATTTGTTGAGGATAAAAATACTGTTGGGCACCCCGATTATTACCACCAGCGCCGGAATGATTCCCGTAAGTATAGTGATCTCGTAATGCATCAGCACCAAAATACCAAGCGCCCAGGTTACGCCCAGCAGTACAACAATAATTGGGAAGACAACCGGGTAACCCGCACGGAAAACTAATATGAGGATAATGATAGTGATGAGTAATGACAGCCCTAAAAACTGCGTAAACTCCTTTTTCATCAGGTCGCTGGATACGGTTCGGATGTAGGGTAAGCCCGAGTAATGCACTTCAATGCCGTGTTTCTTGCCAAACTGTTTACTTAGATCGCGGATAGTATTTATGATAGGTACCCTGGCAGGCGTGTTCAAAATATTTCCGTCAAAGGTTATGGCCATCAGGGTGGCCTGGTTATCATCGCTTAGTATAAGGCCTTTATAAAATGGCAGCGAGAGTAGTTTGGTTTTTATGCTATCAACCTGCTGCTGGTTGCTCAGCAGGTGCGATACCAGCGGTTTTAACAGGAACCGGTGGTTTAAAGTATCTTTTTGCAGGTCATACAGGTTGGCAATGGAGATGACCGCTTTAACGCCTTTTATATGCTGCAGACTATCGCCAACCGTATACCAGTCGTTAAATACGTCTTTATTAAAAATATCCGGCGACTTAAAACCAATCACCATGGTGCTGGCGTCCTGTCCGAATATCTTTTTAAATTCGTTGTATTTAATATACGCAGAGTCGGTTAGCGGAAGCACCTTGCTGCCGGCGAAGGTAATGCGCACCTGGCTTGCCTTGTAGCCCATAAAAACCGTAACCAGCGCTACTATTATGAGTAAAATAATACTATTCTTTAATATGAGGTCGGCAAGTTTCTTCCAGATCATCAATTTATTGCAGGTTATTCCCGGTTGCTAAACTACGAAAATAGATTTAGATGGGTATTTCCGTGATTGATATTGTGACAATGTTTTTCAAATGTGCAGATTTGTGATTTGAAGATGAGTCCGAAAGTCGGGTAAGTCCGAAAGTCCGAACGAAGTTGCGATTGGTTGTTCGGCAAGAGAGGACTCAAGTTATACGTAACTCTAAAATAAAGCTAAAACTGAAATTGATTTTTAACCGCAAAGAGCGCTAAGAAGGCACAAAGATCACAAAGGAAAAACTTGCAAACCATTAAAGCTTTGTGTCCTTTGCGATTTCCTCTTTGTGTTCTTTGCGGTAAAATCTTGAAGCGTTGTTTAGGTACAACAAGGTATTATCACATAATAAATGAAAAAACTGATCCGTAGCTTCGGCTATGCTTTTAAGGGGGTTACTTACGCGACGAAGACGCAGCTTAACTTCAGGATACACCTGGGCGCGGCCACTATTGCCGTAGCGATGGGATTATTTTTCCATAATTCACGGCAGGACTGGCTTTGGATTGGGCTGTGCATCACGCTTGTGTTGGTGACCGAGATATTTAATACGATGATCGAAGCTTTGACCGACCTGGTTTCGCCCGGTTACAATGAAAAGGCGGGACATATCAAAGATATGAGCGCCGGCGCAGTGGTTATTGCCGCTGCATTTGCTTTAACCGCAGGCCTTGTTATCTACTTACCAAAACTGCTTTTGCTTTTTAAATAATGCTGCACAAAACCCGGGGCATCGTATTTAAGACCACCGATTACGGCGACAATAGCATTATTACACAGGTTTTTACCGAGAAATTTGGTCTGCAATCCTATATCGTCAACGGCGCAAAAAAACCCAGGGCTAAAATCAGCAGCAATATGTTTCAGCCGCTTCATTTGCTGGATATGGTGGTTTACCATAAAAACACCGGGAACGTGCAGCGGGTAAAAGAGGTGAAAAACGCTCCTGTTTTGCAAACTATTCCTTATGATGTAATTAAAAGCAGCCTGGCCATTTTTTTGAATGAAGTGTTGTACAAAGCGGTTAAGCAGCAGTCGGCGGATGAGAATTTATTTGAATATGTTTTTAACGCGATCGAGTGGCTGGACCATCAAACCGATGGCCTGGCCAATTTCCACCTGTTTTTTTTGATCCGGCTTACGCGTTACCTGGGCTTTTATCCCGACACGCAATTGACAGGCGTAGCAGGCTTTTTCGACTTGAAAGACGGTGTTTTTCGAAACTATAAACCCGACGGTATTTTATACCTTTCACCCCCACATACGCAAAATTTCGCAGCCTTGCTGCAATGCACTTTTGAAAGCCTGGCGCAGTTTAAGCTCAGTAATGATGAACGCCGTTACCTGATCCACAAAGTGCTTGATTATTATACCCTTCATATTGAAGGGTTTGGGAATATACGCTCGCATGAGGTGCTGGAGGAAGTATTGGGGTAGGTTGTCTGAACCGTTGATTAAATTGATTTTTATGATTTAATTGATGTCTGCTAATGCCGAATCGTTTTTATTCATCCAGGAAATCTTTTAATCTTATCAATCGTGTTCAGACAATTCTTAAATTTTTTTAAAAAGCATACCCCTCTTTTGAAATATATCAAAAACGATACATTGATATTTAAAAAATAGCTTTTATATTTAGTGCTATATATTAACTGATTAAACCGCCTTTTTATGATGCCGACGCCAAAACGCCAGCTTTCCATCGATGTGCTCCGTGCCATCAATATGTTTTTCATGATTTTTGTTAACGACTTGAGCGGCGTTAAAGACGTACCGAAATGGATAGACCACGTGAAAGGATGGGAAGACGGTATGCATTTTGCCGACACGATCTTCCCTTTGTTTTTATTTATTGCGGGCTTGTCTATTCCCCTGGCTATCGGCAGGCGTATCAGCAAAGGCGATTCGTTTACTAAAATAGCAGTATATATCCTGTTGCGCTCGTTTGCCTTGATCGTGATGGGATTTTTCCACGTAAATATGGAAGAATATAGCAAAGAAGCCCTCCTTCCCCTTGGCGTTTGGGAATTATTATTAACATTAAGTTTCTTCCTCATCTGGCTTGACTATCCCGACACCCTGGCGAAGGCAAAAAAATATACGCTCATGGGCCTTGGTATTGCTATATTGATTGTGCTGGCCATATTGTATAAGGGCGAGAGCCGCCATGGCGGCCCAACACGCTGGCTCGAACCTTCATGGTGGGGTATATTGGGTATTATAGGCTGGGCTTACCTGGTTTGTGGATTGGTGTATCTTGTGTTTAAAGGCAACTTTAAAGCCATGCTGATTGCCCTCATCATCTTCGTTGCTGTAAATATGGGTGTTCATGGCAAATGGTTTGATTTTCATTTGTGGGTATTAGGTGATGCCAACTCCGAGTCGCTCATGATGGCTGGCGTGGTTATTTCCATGCTGTATGCCAAACTCATCAGTAACGGCAGCTATAAAAAGGTTTGGCTGTCATTCGCCGGAATTGGCGCCGGCTTGATCATATTGGGATTTATTGTACGCCCCTATACAGATGGTATTTCCAAAATCCGGGCTACCCCGGCCTGGGTGCTCATCTGTGCCGGCATCGGCGTAATTTTATTTGAGTTTTTCATCTGGCTTATCGATGTTAAAGGCAAACAAAACTGGTTCAAAATTATCAAGCCTGCCGGTACCAGCACGCTAACCTGTTACCTGATCCCATACTACCAGGAAGCGCTATTTTTAATTTTTAGTATTCACTATTGGCATTTTTTCAATTATGGCGCAGGAGGGATCATCCGATCATTTGCCACCTGTTTCATCGTTATTTTTATTACCGGGTTCCTCGAAAAGAGAAGATTGAGATTAAAAGTATAACCATCTTACCTGCATTTTTTATGAAACAAGCCTATGTTCGCCGGTCGGTAGCGGCCTTACTGTGCGCGTTCGTCATCGCGCCGGTGGTAAATTTATACGCCCAACAGGGCAAGGTAATCATCGGCTATGTCGGTGGTTTCCGCGGGCTTGTCAATACAAGTATCATTCAACCCAAAAAACTCACACACATTAACTATGCCTTTGTTGATGTGAAAGATAACCGGGCCTGGCTGCACTATGAAAAAACCGACACCGTTAATTTCAGAAACCTGAACCTGCTCAAACAACAAAACCCCGATCTGAAAATACTGATCTCGATAGGAGGGTGGACCTGGAGCGGTAAATTTTCGGATGCGGTGCTCACCGATACTTCGCGCCAAAGGTTTGTGGCCAGTGCAGTGGATATCATCAAAAAATTTGACCTGGACGGGATAGACATCGATTGGGAGTATCCCTCCCTGCCGGGATTGGAAGGAAATGTTTTCCGGCCGGAGGACAAACAGAACTACACGCTGCTGTTTAAAGAGTTACGACGACAAACGGACAGCCTGGCTGGCATTACTCATAAAAAATATCTGCTCAGCACAGCTGTCGGCGGCTCTAAGTCGTTTGTAGATAATAACGATATGGCGGCCGCCCAGCAATACCTGGATTTTGTGAATTTAATGACCTATGACTATTCAGAAAACGCGAAGATCGCCGCGCATCATACCGCTTTATATTCATCCGAAGCAGGCAATGCACATAACAATGCCGATGAATCAGTCAGGTTATTTGAGGCTGCCGGGGTCCCCGCCGAAAAACTGGTAATTGGCGTGGCCTTTTACGGGCATTCGGCAATATTGGCGCCTGGCAGTAAGGGGTTGGGAGATAGTACTGCAAAGAATGCGCGCGCGGGCGGTTACTCAAAATTACGGGATAGTATTTTAAAGATACCCGGTTTTGAGGTGCGCCGTGATCACCATGCAAAAGCCGACTATGCGTTTAATACCGAAACCTTGCAATTTATTACTTACGACGACGAATGGTCGGTAAAGCAGAAATGTAAATATGTGAAACGGAATAAAATGGCGGGTGCGATGTTTTGGGAATATGCCAGTGATCCGAAGGGCTATTTACTGGATGTTATATACAAAGTGTTAAGATAACACGAACAAACCCCCTTAAAACAAAAAAAGAGGAAGCGGGCGCTTTCTCTTTTTGTAGTAACTGACCTCATTATTTATCATAAAGAACTAATTGGTTAGAACGATAATAATAATTGCACAAATATAAAATCTACAGAGATAGCAGACTAATATTTTAACAAATATTTACAACTTTTTTTTACTGTTGAGGCCGGATGGCCCTGTATTTTATTAACAAATGTCACTTATTAACAAATAATGACTGTAAAAAGACCATTTTACGCTGTGCCGACTATTAAAATATCAGTATTTGATATAATTGCCTTTAAATACCCCATTATTGAACTTTTTTGACTGAAAACACGATATTTTAAACCATTTTGCCCTTAAAACTATTGGGAATTTGAAATACATATTTACGCTTATTTACTGCATATTTATCCTTCAGCTCAGCGCTCAAAAGAAGAATAGTAAGTACGTTTATCATATTCGGCAGGCAACGTCCGAGATAAAGATCGACGGCATAATGGATGAAAAAGCGTGGCAGGATGCCGACAGCGCCATCGACTTCCACATGGTGCTGCCTATGGATACCTCGTTGGCTAAGGTGCGGACGACCGTTAAAATGGCTTATGATAAAAAGAACCTGTACATCATCGCCATTTGTTATAAGGGGCTGCCAGGGCCAAATATGGTTGAATCGTTAAAGCGGGATTTCAGCTTTACTAAAAATGACAACTTCATTTTCTTCATGGATACCTTCAACGACCTCACCAGCGGCTATTCCTTCGGGGCGAACGCGGCAGGAGCGGAGTGGGATGGCACCATGTACAACGGAGGCAACGTTGATCTCAACTGGACGAACAAGTGGGTATCGGCAGTAAAGGACTATCCTGATAAATACATTTTTGAGGCGGCTATACCCTTCAAAGCTATCCGCTATAAAAAAGGAATAACCGAATGGGGCATCAATTTTAGCCGCAACGACCTGAAGACAACCGAGAAATCGGCCTGGGCGCCTGTGCCCCGGCAATTTCCCACGGCCTCGCTGGCTTATACCGGAACTTTGTTTTGGGACAACCCGCCCCCCGAGGCCGGCTCCAACCTGGCTGTTATACCTTATGCACTTACATCCATCAGCAAAGATTACGCGGATCACCTGCCGATAGCTACGAAAGCAGAAGTGGGGGCCGATGCGAAGATCGCCATGTCGTCGGCACTTAACCTGGATTTGACGGTTAATCCTGATTTTTCGCAGGTAGACGCCGACAAGCAGGTGATCGATTACAGCCGTTTTGAGCTTTTCTACCCTGAAACACGGCAGTTTTTCCTGGAGAACGGCGATTTGTTCAACAATTTCGGTTATGCAACTATTCGCCCATTTTTTTCCCGGCGCATTGGACTTAGCTCAAATATCATCGGCGGCGCCAGGCTTAATGGCAAACTGGATAAAAATTGGCGCATCGGTGTAATGGATATGCAAACCAGCAGCAATGACTCCCTGCCCGCACAAAATTTTACGGCGGTTGTGCTGCAGCGAAAAGTATTTGCCCGCTCCAATATCGGTTTTATGTTTGTAGACAAAGAAGCATTCGGCTTTCCGGCCGGGGTAGCGCCGTCGAGCCAGCCTAATAACTCAAAGTATAACGGTAATATCGGCATGGAATTCAACCTCGCTTCAGCAACGAACGCCTGGACAGGTAAAGAGTTAGTGTTAAAATCGTTCACACCTGGCAAGGATGGTCATGATTATACCGATGCGGGTAACCTGCAATATGCCGATAAGTACTGGATGATAGGCGCCGAATACGAATACGTGGGCGCTAATTACAATGCCGAGGTGGGGTATGTTCCAAGGGATGGTTATATTAGGCTGAATCCTTACATCGGGTACCTGTTTTTTCCAAAAAATGGTATTATCCTGAGCCATGGCCCGCAAATCAATTTTTCTGATTATTACGACGGCTCTTTTAACCCGACGGATTACCGCGATTATCTATCGTATCAATTTATTTTTAGGGACCGCAGCATATTAACCGGCCTGGTTGAAAAGGACTATGTAAAATTGCTGTCCCCGTTTGACCCGACCAATTTTACGGGCGCCATGCTGCCCACCGGCGCGATAAGCAACTGGGAAAACGCCGAATTATCCTACTTTTCGCAACCGCAGCAATTATATACCTACGACTTTACTTTTGATTACGGCGGCTATTATGATAATGGTAAAAAAACCAGCCTCGCCTTTGATTTTGGCTACCGGTTTCAGCCAATCGTAAACATTGCATGGAGCACTACGGTGAGCGACATACAATTACCGCAGCCCTGGGGCGAAAACACCTTCTGGCTCATCGGCCCAAAAGTGGATGTTACTTTTACCAATAAATTTTTCTTGACGGGATACTATCAGTACAACCAGCAAGGAAGAAATTTTAATATCAATACCCGCCTGCAATACCGTTTCCGCCCGGCATCCGACTTTTTTATCGTTTATACCGATAACTACCTTCCCCGTCCATTCAATGTAAAAAGCAGGATGCTGGTGTTTAAGATGACGTATTGGTTGAACAATTAGTGATCAGAGGTGAGAGATTAGAGATTAGTTTTGAGCAACTAATCTCTAATGTCCAGTCTCTAATCTCTATTTTCCACTCCCCAGCCACAACAAGGTATTCAAAATTAACTTTGATTCATCAGGGCTGCTGAAGGTGTAGGATAATGTACGAATTGTGTTATCATATTTATGCTCATAGTCCATATCGTTGTGGCCCATATTGAAGTACACCATGCGGTAGTTTTTGTTGGTCCACACGACAGGGTAGTAGCCGCTGTGCCATATTTCGCTGAGTTTTGGGCCGGTGCCGAGCGGAAAGCTGGCCGAATCGATGGAACACAATATTTGGATGTCAGGGTTTTTGCGCAGGTCTTTTTCCCAGCGGTACCATTCGTTCGGTGAAGTCGTGATTTTTTTTGGCAGATGTTTGGTCGCCGGGAAATTCCTGTCGACATCCAAAATAGCTATCGAAGGGCGCCAGATATTACTGACGTATTGCCCGGAACCAAGGAAGGTGTTATGGTACCAGTCCCAATCCTGGTTGAATTCGGAAGGCGTAAGCGCAAAACCTGCGAAATGGAAGCCCATCCAGCCGCCGCCATGTTCCATGTACTGTTTGAATGCCTCGCGCTGGGCGGGTTTCTCCGGTCGGGTGTCCAAAAATACCACCACCTTATATTGTTTCAAAAACTCCGGGTTCAAGTTGTCCCAGTTTTTGGTTGAATCGTACTGAAAATGGTATTTCTCAGCCATTTTGGCAAACCAGGGGTTTGCTTCGTGCACAAAACTGACGTGGGCCTTATCGTCACGCGCGGTGTAGAAGGCGATGACTTTGAATTTTGGGGTGTCGGTTTGGGCCTGAGCGGTTTGCCTGCCCAGGATCAGGCCAAGCAGCGCAAAAATGCAAACGCATTTTATTTTGTAAGATAAGCAGTAAGATTTCATAACCGGTTAAATGAGGATGCAATAAAAATAGCAATTATTTTACCGGACTGCGCATCCCGGAGTACAACATCCTGAAATTATTCCCGCAGCGATGTAAGATATTTTTTCTTTTCCAAAAACCGGGCATGTTAATATCCTCGTAATTATAACTGAAGCGTAAAAATTCAACGTTTGCGAAAGTCTAAAAACCCCTGCCATGAAAAAGAAAATTATTAAAACCGCATGCTACAGCTTCGGAACCATAATGTTCCTGCTCCTGGTGCTCGCTGTGCACATCTATTTTGTGTACCGCCCTTCCGCGGATGCCTATACAAAGGTGATGGCCCGGATAGACATCAAACAACCCATCACACTGGAAGACGCCAACCAGATCACTTCATTTATGGCGCACGAGAAAGGCATTGACCATGTGCTGGTAAATCCGCAAACCAGTATTGTGATCTTTACCTTCTTCCCGCTAAAAAATACAGGCAATGCAATCGTAAATGACTTTAAAGCTCATTTCCCTTACAAGGCTGACCGTTTTTTGCCTGATGCCGAAAGCCTGAAGCACAGCTGCCCGATGGCTGCATCGTCATACACCTACAAAGTATACAAATTCATCGCCAACATCATTTAGCAATAATTTATAACCCTATGAAAAAATTAACATTTTTACCGGTAGCCATCGCGCTCATTTGCGCAGTTTTGTCGATTCAATCCTGCGGAAAAAAAGCGGCCCCTACGCCTAACACTATCGGCACAACCCTTTATGACTCACTCGGCGGTACAGCGCTTGTTGCCGACCCGACTCACGCAGGGGCAATGATTGAAAAAGGCCGCCTGGGCATCCGCAATGTAATTGACAGCACCATTTTTGTAATTGCCGCCGATTCAAGGATAAATGGCCATTTTACCGTTTTACTGTCCGAGGTTGGCGCAGGAAATCTCACCGGTTATACCGATCTGAGCGAAAACCTCACCACTTTTGTAGCCGGCGCCACAGGTGCAAAGGACTTTATCTACATTGGCCTTAATATGCACGATGCACATGATCCGGCTGTTAATCCGCGTATAAACGGTAAAGCTACCAACGCCGATTTTGATGCCTTTGTCTCCGATCTCGCCACCGGTGCAGGCAAGAACAAATTACCTGCAAACCTGCTGAATTCAGTAGCCGCCATTGTAGAGTCATTAAGAAGCACGGTTGTACAAATGTAAGTTAATAGTAATTGATTGGTTTATTGCTGAAACATGGCCCGGGAGTTTTTCCGGGCCTGTTTTATTAGCGGGGAAATCTCGGTAAAGACACAATATTTTGCGTCTCCAACCCGACTGCCACTTTAGCGCTGCTCTTAAAAATATCCTACATTTACCCTTCAATTATAAGTTCCGGCGGGCAGAAAACCCAAGCGGACAAACTAACGCGCGCAACAAAGTTTTCAAAAAACATTAATCCACCATGTTCACACTCAATCAAATCAATGATATACACAACCGCCTTGGTAAACAGCAAACCCTGCACGGGTATTTGCAGGAGCTTAACGCGATCGGCATAATTAAAGCCGATTCGTGCCTGGCTGATGGACATTCTGAATACTTCGGAGCTGATGGTCAAAAGCTAATTGGTCCGGCCGTGCACCAGGAATTCATCATTGCCGGTAAATGCAACCGTGAAGATTTTTTGAAGCATTTAAGCCTGCACGAACAGGGTAAAACCAGCTACCTGGAAATGTCGCAGGGCCTGGCCGCCAGCGGAATTGAAAAATGGTCGTTTGATACCAGCAAAATGACTATCGCCTACTATGACAGCGCTGGAACTGAATTGCTGGTGGAGTATGTTGGGTGAGGGGGTGAAACGCTTAAATATTAGAAATCCTCCTGGCCCATCTTTCCCGCTTGCGGCAGAGCGGGGCGACCAACGAAGTTGTTAGCACTGGCGGTAATGTCCGCCGGTTTACTCACCCGCATCCCGTACGTACGGGACTTCGCTCGGGCACCCTCTCTTTGCCTTCGGCGGAAAGAGGGGAGCTCCGATTTAGTTTAATTTTTGCAATATTTTTTACCCTCTTTGCCGCTCTGCGGCAGAGAGGGTCGACCAGCGAAGCGTAGTCGGGGTGAGTCAACCCGGCGGACATTACCGCCAATGCACTACCGCCAATGCACTACCGCCAATGCACTACCGCCAATGCACTACCGCCAATGCACTACCGCCAATGCACTACCGCCAATGCACTACCGCCAATGCACTACCGTCTCTATCCTATGGGTTTCGCCATTTAGGAGACGCTTCCCCCTCCGCCGCACCACCCGTCTCATCTCCCACCATAATTTTTTAGTTACACAAATACGATGTTGGAAATAATTTCCTAAGTTTATACATACTACCCCAATTATAAACCTAACTAATATGAAAACAGACCCTCTCCTGAACGATGGCGGCGGCGTGCCCGCCTCTGCACAACCAAATGCTACTACCGGCGGCGCTGAAGGCTCGCACATCGACCGGCGAAAATTTGTAAAAGTGGCCGCAACGGGCGCTTTGGCTTTCAGCATCCTGCCGCGGCATGTACTTGGCGGCAAGGGGCATGTAGCGCCCAGCGACAAGCTAACCCTGGCCTATGTAGGCTGTGGTACGCAGGGCTTCCGCGAAATTTTACCGCTGCTGGCTGTACCAAACGTACAAATTGTTGCCGTGTGCGACCCTAACCAATATGCCGTGGGCTATCGCGATTGGTCGCCGAACGGGTTGAGGGACACTATCCGCACGGCCATAGGTAATGCCGATTGGGCGCCGGGCGGTGATAATACCGTCCCCGGTGGCCGCGACAACGGTAAGGACATTGTGGATACCTTTTATCGCAACAAACGGGCTGCCGAAAATTTTAAAGGCGTAACAGCTTATGCCGACTACCGCGAGCTGCTGGCAAAAGAAAACGATCTGGATGCCGTAAAGATTATGACGCCCGACCACCTGCACGGGCTGTTTGCCATAGCGGCCATGAAACGCAAAAAACACGTGCTGATGCACAAACCGCTCAGCAACCGCTTGCTGGAAGGAAAGGCCGTAATAGATATGGCCAAACAAAGCGGCGTGGTAACCCACCTTATACCCTGGGATTCAAACGGATCCATGGACCAGGTGATGGAGTGGATCAACTCGCACAAAATAGGCAAACTAAAAGAGGTGCATAACTGGACCAACCGCCCCGTTTGGCCGCAGTTCCCAACGCTGCCCACCAGCCCGGTGACTGTTCCGGATGGCTTGAATTGGGACCTTTGGCTTGGCCCTGAAGCTGACCGCGGCTACTCGCCCGAATATACCAACATGTTTTTCAGGGGCTGGTACGATTTCGGCGGCGGCTCCATGGCCGATATGGGGCATTACAGCCTGTGGACGGTATTTAACGCCCTGCAGCTGACGTCGCCTGAAGAGGTGATACCCAACCTGAGCCACTTTGTAGATATGCGCGGTGTGGTGCCCTACCAGGTGAAAAATGATTTCTCGTTCCCGATGGCCTGCACTGTTCGCTTTAAATACCCGGCAAACGGCGACCGCGGGCCGGTTGACCTTTGCTGGTGGGACGGCGGCATACGGCCGGTAACCCCAGACGAGCTTGCTGCCAATAACGAGGAATTGCCCGCAGAAGGAATGATGTTTATAGGTGAAAAAGGCAAAATAATTACTGGCTTTAATATACAAAAACCAGTGCTCTATTCAAAAAAGAAGCCGCCGGTAAAAACAGATATCCAGGCGCCGCAGTCTTATGCGAACAATAAAATGGTAGATGCCCTGACGCTTTTTGCCACCTCGTGCAAAAGCAACACGCAATACCCCGGCAGCTTTATCGAGGCGGAGGCGCTTACCGAGGCGGTTAATTTATACGCGGTTGCCTTACGTTCCACCCATTTGCTGAAGTATGACGCAACCAGCAGGCAGATCACCAATATACCGGATGCCAACAAGTATTTATCGCGCCAGTACCGCACCGGCTGGGACCCGGCGACGATATGAAGGCTGCCAGTCTTGACTCCCCTCTTGAGAGGGGCTGCGGCAGGACGTGTTGTGGCGGGGGTGTGGTAGCCGGCTTTGCGGTCAACACACCCCTCCACCCCTCTCAAGAGGGGAATCGCACGGCCCGGTGCTTTTAAAAAGCTACTGTCATTGTTTTTCAATCGTTAAACACAATCAAACAACAACGAATGATAACCACCAGGCTCAACCAAAAGCTAAATAATTCCCCTTAAAGCCACCCGCTGAGCCCGACCAACCTCCAACACCATGAACAGAAGAAAATTTATCACCCAAAGCGCTGTCGGCGCAATAGCATTATCCGCTATCCCCGGCTTTTTAAAGGCCGCGCAGGCCTATAAATTCCCCGTTGGGTTTCAAACCTATCCCGTCAGGGACATGATCGCCAAAGACTTTGCCGGAACCATGAAAACGATGGCCGGCATGGGCTACCAGTACACCGAAATGTGCTACCCGCCAGGGTATGCAAATGCCGGTTTCGGCGCTTTGGTAAACATAAAGCCAACGGATTTAAAAGCGATGATCAACGATGCCGGCTTGTATTGCCCCAGCTGCCATTTTGGTATTAACGACCTGAACAACAACCTGGATAAATGCATTGAATTTGCCCATGCCCTGGGCATGACGCAAATGGTAACCCCCGGTTTTGATGTGCCCGAAAATACCATTGCCGGGTATAAAGCCGCTGCCGAAAAATACAATAAGACCGCCGAACAGATCAAAGCCGCCGGCCTGGCCACCGGCTATCACAACCACGAAAAGGAATTTCAAATGCTGGAAGGACAGTTGATCTATGATGCCATCCTGGAAGCATTGGACGGCAGCCTGGTAAAAATGCAGTTCCAAACCGAAGTGATCAAGCTCGGTTTTGATGGTTCAACCTACTTTGAAAAATATCCCGGCCGGTTTATCTCGGCCCACCTGTCCGATTGGACCGCCGACAAAAAACAGGTTCCCATTGGCCAGGGCATCATCAATTGGGCGGCATTTTTTAAAGCCGGCAAAAAAGGCGGTCTGCATAATTTCTTTGTCGAAATGAATTTTGATAATTATAAAGGCAGCGCGGAGTATATTCACCAGTTGTTGGGGTAGGGAACAGGCAGCGAACCTAAAAAAAGGTATACATAGGGTATACATAATAAAACGAATAACCAGGGGCAGCGGTGATGCAAACTACATAGAGCGGCGGCTGGCAAGCGTTCCATTTTTACTCACGGAACAAAGTGGAATATTGTGAAACATGCTGATTATCAGGTGTTTCATGATTTATCAAATTAGTAAACATGCATAAGTGTCTGATAATCAGTTACTACAAAAAATATTATTTTGACATTAATCGCTGGATCGACTGATAATCAGTATGTTCCACTTTTGGAACACTCCGGTGTTTTCGTCGTCGCAGGGTCTCCGGTACGGGACCCTGCGCTGCAATAAGCCCAAGAGGACGCAGGGTCCTCTTCGAGAGACCCTGCTGAGACGGAAAAGGTATACATAATAAAACGAATAACCAGGGGCAACGGTGATGCAAACTACATAGAGCGGCGGCTGGCAAGCGTTCCATTTTTACTCACGGAACAAAGTGGAATATTGTGAAACATGCTGATTATCAGGTGTTTCATGATTTATCAAATTAGTAAACATGCATAAGTGTCTGATAATCAGTTACTACAAAAAATATTATTTTGACATTAATCGCTGGATCTACTGATAATCAGTATGTTCCACTTTTGGAACACTCCGGTGTTTTCGTCGTCGCAGGGTCTCCGGCACGGGACCTGCGCTGCAATAAGCCCAAGAGGACGCAGGGTCCTCTTCGAGAGACCCTGCTGAGACGGAAAAATAAACTTGCTTAGTTTAGGCCTGTTTAAAACGGAAATAATCTCATTTCGAAGGGTGGTGCAGGAAACAATGATCGTTGCATTATCGGAAAGGTCGGCAATGAAATCAATTTGACTGTTAATGGTAAGCGTTATCCAGATATTGCAATCTAATACAACAACCATTTTAACGCTGTGACCGTACTTCTTTTATTTCGGACATGATCTCATCCAGCCCTGGTTTTGCGCCAGGCTTAATGCTCTTATTAATTTCTTCGGCAAGCTGTTTAGCTTTGGTCTTGTTTTGTATAGTCACTCCTAACTCTTTCAGCAAGAGTTTTACAACAGTGCTTTTTTGCTCGGGAACGTTTATGATTAAAGTTTCCATGTAACAAATTTAAGCTATTTAATATAAGAAACAAATTGTGAAGCCATCGTGCTCACGCGAGAATGCAGCGCAGGCTTAACCCGTTGTCCGTAGTTTCGAACTACGGACCACCACGCCCGGAGACCTTGTCCCCACTGGTTTCCACGCTGCAATTCTTTTTATTTATAAAAACCCGCTAACTTTATATTATGACATTAGCAACGTTGCGCTGCAATATGCCAAAGAGGACGCAGGGTCCTCTTCGAGAGACCTTGCTGAGACGAAAAAAATAGTTTTTAAACACCTTTATTTCTTGTAATCCGGATCCATTTCAGGTGTGCGTAAGCCGGCTACCTCATCCGCCATCAATATAAAAACATTCCAGCATAAACCTTTGGTGGATGGCCACCAGCTATCCGTTGTCGTCCATTTTGTTGGCGTAAACTCCTTGCTGAACGGCCATGCCGGGTTAAGATAAATTTCGGCCCAGGCACGGTTTTCCATCATCGCACGCGCTTTCGTCCAGCCATGTTTTAAACCAACCACATAGGCACAATACTCCGGCCTGAACCAGCTGCCGCCATTATAATAAAACCCGTCGGTTTTTCCATCGCTGTAATTTTCCTGGCCAAATTTTCCAAATGGCTGATAATCTCCGCTTAAATAGGCATATCCTTTGGCATCGTGGGTTAACCGTATCAGGATAGGGGCGGTAGTGCCGTATTCAGGATGCGGCGAATTAGAAACTTTATTCAAAATGGGTACCCTGTCTAATTCATTTTTCGCCATTTCATCCGTTAGTATGGGTTGTTTAAATAACCACAACGAAAAAAATTCCGGCTCCAGGTCCGTAAGCGAAATAAGATCAGGATAATTTCTGTCGAATACCAGGTGCTTCCGCTTTACATCATAAAAATTGCGGTATCCCTGTTCAGCCTTTCCGATATAAGCAGCTGAAATGTTGTACCCGAGTTCCTTTATTGTTTTTAATGCGATAACCAGCATACCCTGGTCAACCGCCAGGCGGTCGGTTTTCGGATCATAGTCGATGATGTCAATTTGACTCATCGGGAAATGTGTTTTACATATTCCCGTTCTTCCCGGATCAAATTCGTTCAAAACATAATCAACCGCTTTCTTTATTTTATCCTGCGGTAGATGAACGCCAAACCTTCGCTTGTTCAGCATGGCCCACATTAACCATTCAATAGTAGCTTCGTTATCTTTTGCTTCTACCGAGCCCATCAGGGGTGTGATAATGGTGCCGATGGAGCCTTTGGAAGTTTGGGTTTTGCCCCATTGCTCCCATATCGAAAGGTTTAACTCCCTGTTATAGGTTGACGTCATTGAAAAAAAGGAGTCCCTATTGTACATATCAGGAGCATAATTCATATTAGGGACATTAAAAGGCTTAAAATCCTTAGTGTCAGTGATCCAGGTGAGCATATTGAGATTAGCATACAACATTTTTTCGATCGGGGAACCTCTGAATCCTTTTCCTTCCGCCAGGTGCAACTGCGAGGAGATCATAAACTGCTGATGCGATTTCCACGGCTCCACGAAAATATAACTGGTCTTTTCCACTTTTTCCCCCATCGGAAGCACATTATACGGCTCTGAACGGGGTTGATGCTGTATGAATTTGAGGTCTTTAATTTCCAGCCTGCAGGCCTTTCCCGGTATGGCGCCAACAAACATCGATACGCTGTCGCCTTCAATATAAGGCACTAAAATGCTTCGTTTAAAAAGTGTCCATTGGCTTTCAGTTGCCGGAAGGTTATCGATATATTTCATACCATCCTCCAGTTCCAGTGTCTTTTCACCATGCTTCATCCTGAAAAGTTTTACAGCCATGGGCACATTCCCTTTGTACAAAAAAGAAATAGTATAAACCTGTTGATCTTTCAGCGGCGTAATAAAGTCAATCCCGGCTTGTTCACCCTTGCGGCCTGTAATGGCAATCACATTATCCTGCTTGCTTATTTCGGCATTTATTGCATCCCTGCCGGTAATGTCTGCTTTTAATAAAGTGGTGTCGCCGGCATCAAGGTTATACATTTCGCCGTATGTCTGACTGATGTAATGGTTATTTTGTGCCTGTTCGGCCAGACTGGCCACTGCGAACAAATTAGGATCCGGAAGCCGGCGCAGACCTGTAAAACCGGCATCGCGCCCGCTAAAGCGCCGCCGCGTATTCCTGGTATATTGATTTTTGTAACCTGCATCAGTTAAAAACCCCACCACGTTATTATCAGGGGTAATGAAACCTGCTGCCGGGAACATTTCATGCACGAAGCCTCCCGGGAAATGATCGTTCTCAAATGTTACATACCGCGTTGGTTTCTCTGCCGGCCGGGCTGTTTCCTTAAGTATATAATACATACCCGGCATTGATGGCTGATACAACTGAACAGTTTTTTTGATAACACCTGCATTAACCACACGGTAATTTACAACAACCGATAAATCGGCATCAAATTCCCGGATATACATATCCCGCGTTAAGGTGATATCATTTTCATTACCCGTCCATTTTTCGCCGGTCCAATGCTCGAGGTTTCCAACCGTACTTAAATCGAGATTGTATAATTGCAGGGAGAATTCTTCGTTGTTGGTAACTACCAAATGCTTGCCATTAAATATATCAACGTGATATCCCTTTTGATCATCACCGCCAACCTTTAGTAAAAGTTGTTGCGCAAAAGCAATTGAACCTTTAAAAAGAACAAACAGGCAAATAAAAAATGCCGGTAACCTGGTTTTAAGCTGTAACATAATAAATTGATTTATGTATGACTTTCAAACTTGTATCGGGGTTATGATATGCCCTCCGTGGGCAATAATAATTAATAAAACCGGTTTGTCAGCTTGAAATCCCTTTTGGGAAAACAGTTAGCTAAATGGGCTGTCCTCTCATTGCCGGCGAGAATGTCGCGCAGACCAAAAGCATAGAAATTCTCGCGTGCCGCTGCCAGTTAACAAACTATGCAGACTTCGGTTCAAATACTGGTTGTAATTACAATTCAAAGTTCACCGGACAATCATAGCAGCTCGGTGGGGAACTTCGCTTGCGCTGCCTTTGTGCGGCATTCCTGCCAGGTTCAGCGTTTGTTGCTTATCAGAACGACTCTATTACAGGTTCCGTTTGGCCAGCGGCTTTTTTCTTCCTCCCGCGCCGGCCCCAAACCTGGCCCATGTGGTAAACAGGCACCTCATCGCCGAGCAGTTTACCCCAGGGCTTCAGATCTTCTACCCGGTCGAAAATGATTTTGAGCACAGCTACGATCGGCAGCATTAAAAACATGCCTGCAATGCCCCACATCAGGCTGCCTAAAAATACGGCCAGCAACGATACCAATGCGTTGATTTGCACCTTAACGGACACAAACCGCGGGAAAATAATATTACTGTCGACAAATTGGATAAGCAGGTAGGAAACGATCACTTCCAACTGCGCCGAATAGCCCTCTTTAGTCACAGTCGCGATAAGCACCGGCAGCAAGATGGCCACAAAACCGCCGATATACGGCAGTATGTTGATGATGCCGCCGATGACGCCTAACAGGATGGCATATTTAACGCCGATGATAAACAAAGCCAGCGAATTAAGCGATGAAACGATCACCATCTCCACAAGCAGGCCCACGATATAGCTTTGTATGGCCGATTTGGTTTGGGCCAGCACTTCGCCCACCCGTTTGGAATGTTCTTCCAGGAAGACCTCGTACAGGAAGTTCAGGATCAGGTTTTTATACAGCAGCAGCATGAACACATAAATAGGTATAATGAGCAGCAAGCTTATCGTACCAAACACGGTGCCCAAAATACTGCCGATTGCGGCCTGGCTGCTGTCGAGGGCGTTTTTAAAAAACAGGACTTGTTTTTGAATAGACACTCCAAATTGTAAACGGATCCAGTGTTCCAGGCTGTCGGTCATCTGCCCGAACCTCACCTTAAGTATCGGGAACGATTGGCCGAATTGGGCTACCTGGGTGCTTAACAAATAGCCGATGAGCGCCGTACACCCGATGCCGAAAAATACAGTGAGCGTTACCGCCAGCGCGCGCGGTACTTTAAAACGCAGTAAGCGGCTATAAATTGGGTTGAGCAATATGGCGAACAAGACGGCAAAAGCAAGGGGTATTAATATACCATTCAGCGCGCTAAGAATGCTTACCAGGTAATATAAGCCGATGAGCACTACTGTTGCTTTAATATAAAATGGATATTGTTTTACGGTCATATATTGTTCTGAATGGTTTGAAGTAGTAAGCCGATTTGGTGGTTATGTATCTATGCAGCCGGGCGGGTGCAAATCGTGCGGTACATCCCATCAACAGCGTATGGAACAATTAGTTTTAAAAATAAAAGAGCCTTTGTTTTACGAATCCGGGTGCGAATGCCAGCACACCTCGTTCGGGTTCGTCGGGACAATAAACGCAGATTTTAAAAACCCGCGCAAAATTCCCGATAGGGCTTTTAAATATTTTTTATAGTTTTACGGCATGATTGCTAAAACGATTTACCAAATGATTACCGGCAGAATATTACTGGCTGGCGCACTTCTTTTTACTATCGCTGTAAGCAGCGCCCAGGTGGTGCTGCCGGCCTGTTTTACCGATAACATGGTTTTACAACAGCAAACAAAAGTAAACCTTTGGGGAGCGGAGACGCCTGGCGTAAACTTTACCATCCTAACCTCGTGGAATAACAAAAGCTACCCGGTTAAGGCGGACGCAAGCGGCAACTGGAAAATAAAAGTAAGCACCCCAATTTACGGCGGCCCTTATACCATCACCTTTAATGACGGCAAAATAACCACGCTGCAAAATATTTTGATAGGCGAAGTTTGGGTGTGCTCGGGGCAATCAAATATGGAAATGCAGTTAACCGGCATGTACGGCGATGTGCTGAACCTGGGCCACGAGTTGACCGATGCCGCCAATTACCCCGAAATACGGATGCTGAAGATTGAGAATAAAACCAGCTTTACACCGCTTACCAACGTGCAAACCAGGGGCGGCTGGGCAATATGCGACCCCCAAACCGTACGTAGTTTCTCGGCTGTCGCTTATTTTTTTGCAAAGAACTTGTTCGCAGATAAACATATCCCTATAGGCATTATCAACAGCACCTGGGGCGGTACGGTGGCCGAAGCCTGGACGAGCGGCAGCGCCTTAAAAAGAATGCCCGCCTTTGCGCCGTTCGTAAATGCTATCGAGGGCGGCCTTACGCAGCAAAAGCTGGATGCAAAGTATCAAAGGGAACTAAGGGTGTGGATCGATTCCATCAACGTAACCGACCCCGGCTTTCAGCAAGGTAAACTGCTTTGGGCCGAACCTGGTTTCGACGATTCTGCCTGGCCAAAAATGACCCTGCCTGCTTATTGGGAGCAAAGCGGCGTTCCTAACTACGACGGTACGATGTGGTTCCGCAAAAAGGTGGTCATTCCTGCGGCATGGGCCGGCAAAGATTTAAAACTAAATATGGGGGCCGTTGATGACTACGATGTTTCTTATTTCAACGGCGCCGAAATAGGGCATACCGAAGCGTTTTTTTATCAACGCAGCTATACCATTCCCGGCAGCCTGGTAAAAGCCGGCGAAAATACCATAGCGGTGCGTGTTTTTGATAATGGCGGCCTTGGCGGTATCAATAAGGGACCGCTGCAATTATCATTAGCCGGCGATACCACCGGGCAGATCAACTTGGCAGGCGAGTGGGTTTATCAAAAAGCCAGGGAGCTGAAGCTACTTCCGCAAGCGCCGGTACCATCAAACAACGCGAACCGGCCGATGATCATTTATAATGCGATGATAAACCCCATTTTACCTTTTACCATAAAAGGGGTAATATGGTACCAGGGCGAAAGCAATGCGGACAGGGCCACGCAGTACCGCCAGTTGTTCCCGCTGTTGATTAATGATTGGCGGCAAAAATGGGGAGAAGGTAATTTTCCGTTTTATTTTGTGCAGATAGCCAATTATGCCGCCGCGGACCAGGGGCCCGTTGCCGACTGGCCCGCACTGCGCGACGCCCAGCTAAGCACCCTCGGCCTGCCAAATACCGGCATGGCGGTAACCATCGACATCGGCGACGCCAACCGCATACACCCGCAAAACAAGCAGGAAACCGGCCGCCGCCTGGCTTTGATAGCGCGTGCAAAAACCTATGGCGAAAATATCCCTTACTCCGGCCCGATTTATAAATCACAGGTAATTAAAGGCAATAAAATTGAACTTGAATTTACCCATGCCGACAACGGCCTGCTGGCAAAAGGCGACACCCTGAAAGGATTTACCATAGCAGGCGCAGATAAAAAATTCTACCCTGCACAAGCTGTTATATCCGGCAATAAAGTGATCGTGACCAGCCGCGATGTTGCCAACCCGACTGCTGTGCGGTACGCCTGGGCAAATAACCCCGTGTGCAATTTATATAACGGGGCAAATTTACCGGCCTCACCGTTCCGCACAGATGATTGGTTCGATGTTAGGTAGATAAACTTGCCGTCGCTTTGCGCCAGGTTGGCGTTTCGACAAAAGGGCGGGTTACATAAGCATAGCCGCTGATATTTTGTTTTGCACTTCGAAATATAAGATTTCAAAGAACAGCTTAACCAATTTTTCTATTAATACGGCGTTTTCCCGGAAGTACCACGCGTTTTTTACAGGATCTCGCGAAGATATTTATTGCTTTGCGCGATGCTGACGTAAGGATCGATCTTATAATTTTCCTGTTCAACGATATAATATTTTACTCCTTCTGATTTCGTGACCGCGAATATTTTTTTAAAATCAATGCTGCCGCTCCCCACTTCAGTGTTCAATTTTGAATCGGTTTTATCCATATCTTTTGCGTGGATCAATTTAAAACGCCCCGGATAATTTTCAAGCCATTGAATTGGGTCCTGCCCCGCACGAACAACCCAATAAACGTCCATTTCAAAATCCACAAGGTCAGGGTCAGTGTTTTTTAATAACGCTTCCATTAGCATCTGTCCTTCAACCGGTTCAAATTCAAAATTGTGGTTATGGTATCCCAGTTTCAATCCTGCATTCTGTACGCGTTTTGCAGCAACATTGACCCAGTTGGTTAGTGATTTTATATCATTTGCATTTTGCCGCAAATTCGGACTTATGTAAGGTATGGTTACATACTCCTGTTCCAGAATTGTCGCCGCTTCTATCGCGTCGTCGATCTCATTGATGTTTCCGGATTTTAAAAATGAATCCATCCCGTAATGCCCGCTCGGTGTAGTCAACCCATTGCTCCTGAGCAGTTTTTTGAATTCGACGGCGCTCAAGCCCCAAAATCCATGTTCTTTGGAGTAACCGAAAGTCTCCACTTGCTTATAACCTGCCACCGCGACTTTGGCGATAACGCCCTTTACATCCCTGGGCAATTGCTCCCGGAGTGAATAAAGCTGCAGCCCATACTTTTGATTGGCTTTGGCCGACATTAATTTCGGCATCGCTAAAATGCCTGCTGTCAGAAGGGCGCTATGGCCCAGGAATTTTCTTCTGTTCATCATATTGGTTAAGAATTAAGAGTCAAGATACAAGAACCAGGAACCAGGATAAGAAGGTAAATTCCGGCCGCTTTGTAGCTGAACAAAGACCCAAGCGGTCCAATTCTGGCTTTTTTGACAATTTGTCCATCTCATCCGTATTTTTCTTGAATCTTGGTTCTTGACTCTTGATTCGTATTATTTATAGCGCTTTAATTTTTATGTTTCTGAAAGATACTCCAGTCGACCAGTCCTGTAATGCAATGCGGCCGTCGATGTGTTTGCCAAATTCAGGGAACTTGCTGAAATGAGATTTAGCTACCATATCGGCCCAGGCTTTGGAGGAGAAATCCTCTTCCGAGGTTAATATCCCGTTCAAATAAAATCTCACCTTCCCGTTTTCCTGTTTGATTTCAGAATGGTTCCAGGTATCGGACGGACGGCTTTTTACCGGATTTTTTTGAGGTGCGAAGCCAAAAAGGCAGCCGGACCGTGATTTTGGTTGTGCGAAATCGGGATTAGCATCATCCAGCAGTTGATATTCCGGCCCGGACGCCCATCCGGTAGGAATATCTTTTCGTTCCAAAACGTTGACAAATACGCCACTGTTCCCGCCCTTAGGAAGTTTCCAGTCGAATTTAAGGTCGAAGTTTTTGAATGCCTGATCGGTGACCAGGTCGCCCGTGCCCGATTTGTCCAGCGGATCGCATACAAGCGCTCCATCCTTCGCTTTCCATATCGTAAACTGTGCGGTACCGTTATATAAGTGCCAGCCTGCAGTAGTATGTCCGTCAAATAAAAGCCGCCAGCCATTGGCCCGCTCCGCCTTCGAAAGGCTGTTGTTTTGATCGCCCCTGAAGGCAAAGCAAGTTATAGCCAGCCCAATGATTGCTGCAGCTGCTATTGATTTGGTAATTTTATTTTTCATTAGCTATGGGTTTAATTGAAATTTTAAGAGTCAAGAACCAAGAATCAAGAACCAGGAGAAGCAGCTAAACAAAGACCCAAACGGTCCAATTCTGTCTCTTTTCGACAATTCGTCCATCTCATCCGTATTTTTCCTGACTCTTGGTTCTTGACTCTTGGTTCGCATTATTTATATTTAAGGATAAATCTTACAATAACCCGCGCGTCGGTGATGGAAAGCGAAGGATGCGGGCTCATCGCGGCATCGCCCCAATGGCCCGATCCACCCTTTATTATTTTAGCTGCGAGTGAATCAATATCATAGTGCCCGTATCGCTTAGCGATGTCCGAAAATGCTGGGCCTATTAGTTTCTCCCTTTCTTTATGACAATTGCGACAATCATTCTTCACAATTAGCGTTGCGCCTTCATCCGTAGAAGTCATAATTGAAATCGTGTTTGAATTTTCCATTGCGGATTCAGGTGTTTTAGCCGCTGCATTGCTATCTGCCAACGCTGTGTCGGCAGAAGGTTTCTGGTTTGTTGAATTACCACCGCAACCAGCGGCCAGGAAAGACACACACAGCACAATTATTAATCGTTTGGTCATTTATAAATTAAATTTTGTTACAGTTAAATGATCCCGGTGGACCGGTTAATTTTTTTGATTTATTATCGGCTATGTAAACCTACATCTATTATAGATTGCGTCACACTGACACAATAAAAAAAGTAGTGGCTAAAGCCAGTTAACAAATTCACAATCAAGTGATTGGTCTGATAAATGAATCCAAAAAAGTAGCGACGAGAGGAGTTTTTGACCGAATTACGCTTCAATCAAGCCTATTTTCATTACGCTTTGTTCAAAGCTGTCGCGCGATACAGCTGCTTTATTTCGGGCACTCGTGCGGTAGTTATAAATCGTACTTAACGAATATCGAAGAAACGCCGCAATCTGGGCGCTGTCTGTGATTCCAAGTCGTATTAATGCGTATATCCTGAGTTCAGTATTTAAGAGTTCTCCGGGCTTAACTGACATCCGCTCCTCCGGGATCAAAAGCGAATTGAACCCGTTAATAAAATCCGGATAGAGACTTAAAAAGATCCTGTCGAATATTTTGTACAATTCATCTGTCTCCTGGTTGATCATGGCGGTCGACCGTAAAATTTTTATCAATTCATCGAGGTGTTTTTCAGAAGCTTTCTTATTCAGCACTTTCCTAAAATTCTCCAATTTATTTATGTAGGCAGAGCACAAGTCAAAAAATTGAGCGATATATACTTCTTTTATTTTGTTGGCTTCCAGCAAAGCTGAATTTGCTTCATTAAGCCGCAAATTTGTAGAATTCAAAGTCCGGTTAAGTTCACTTAGCTGCACGGTTGTGGAGTTCAGCGCCTTTTTTATTCGCGACTCCCGTTTCATTTGCTTATAAACATATACGGCCACCCCCGCCAGGAAAATGGAAAGTGCGCTAATTAAAATAAGATATAAACGAAGCTGGTCTTTTTGCTTTGCTTCCTTTTTTAAGTAAGCGGTATTGATAATTGCATAAAATTCGGATATATGCAGCGTGCGGAATTTTGAATCGCTGAACAGCGCATCTTCAATCGCCGACTGCGTACAACGGTAAGCATTATCGATGTCGCCGGTAGCGTATAGCAGTAGAGCCAATTCCTGCATGGACGCGTTATCTTTAATAGCGAATTTGACATCAAGTGCCGCGGACTCCGCATAATATTTAATCGCCTTTGCGCTTTCATGCTGCCTGGCATAATCCAGGCCCAACAGGTAAGTAAGCATGGCATAATCGGGCGTCATTTTATCTTTGGTTTTTAACGTCCGGAGTAAAAATTCTTCCGCTTCACGCGCATGCCCGGCATTAATATTACGTACACCCAATTTCTCCTGGTAGTCCAATGATTTATGATCTAAGATTTTCAGTAAGGAGTCCTGGTATTCACGTATACGGTTTTGATATTCGCTGTCTTCATTATTGGCGGCATAATGCTGGTAAAACTCCGCCCTCGCCGTGTAGTAATCCTCCAGCTGATCTTTTGAAATCTTACGGGGATTGATGGACTGCAAAAGCTCATTTGCTTCGAGAAATTTATTTAGCGGGAAATAGATATTCGCCAGATCCAATTGTGCGGTAACAATGAGGTTTGGACTATTCAGTGTCCTGGCAATTGTCAGATTTTTCAGGGCATAGGACGCTGCTGAGTCGATTTGAAACTTCTGGTATTCATGGTACAGAACGCTGTTTAGCCGGTATTGCTCCAACGGCGAAGTCAACGCTGCGTTCGTTCTTTTTATAGACGCGATTCGCTCTTCTTTTTGCCGGGTAAATATTGCTTTGTCGGCGATAGCCTGGTTCAGGCCGGAAAGCGACGCATTATTCTCCTGCGCTTTCTGATCAACAGGAAGCAAAGAAATTAAAAGTATTGACAAATGTTTTAGCTTCACAATCCCGCCTCCTTGCCCAAATTCTATAAAATTTCTATATCAAAATGCCTGTACGCATCAAGGCGTTTATCGTCGCTTTGCAGATCGGTTATAAGCGTATCCACGTCATCTAAACCGCAAACCTTAAAAAAGTCAGTGGTTTCAAGTTTTTCGAAATTGCTCAGCACAACTGTTTTTCGCGATGATTTCATAAGGGCTTTTTTTACCTCGCCATCTTCAAGCACAGCCGCTGTAATGCCAACCTCACTGTGAACCGCGCATACCCCCATCATGTAAATATCAGCCTGGTACATACCCGCTTCAACACAGGTTTGCTGACTAACATTGGTTTGCGTTATGCGGTTATAATTTCCTCCCAAAACGGTGATCTCAATACCCTCATAAGTAGTTAAAATGGGGATCAATGCCACGTTATTAGTAATTACCCTAAATGCAGCGTCCTTTGGAAGCGTTGAAGTCAATACCTGGATGGTTGTTCCCCCGTCCATAAATACCGTCCGGACATTTTTTAACAACTGCACGGCTTTTAACGCAATGGCATTTTTACCTTCCGTAAAAATCCCTTCCCTGTCATGGAAAGACAAAGGGTTCTTTGCCGGGCTGATCGCACCCCCTCTTACTTTAACCAACAGCCCGCTTTTATTAAGCAGTTCGATGTCGCGGCGTGCCGTATCTTCGGATACGCCCAGGCTCTTAGCCAGCGCTTCGAAGGTGACTTGATTCGAAGCCCTCAACTCTTTTAAAATGATCTCAAAACGTTGCTCTTTAAGCATATTCATTGTACATTACGGATAGATTTAACCTGGTAGGCAAGCCCTATTGACAGCAGCAGCAACCCCGTAACAAATAATGCTGCCGGCAACGAAAAGTGATGGGCTATAAATCCCAAAATAGCTGGTCCGGCAAGCTGACCGGCATAGCCCATGGTCCCGATGGCTGAAACGGCCTTTGAGCTGGTTACGTTTTTTATTCGGCCGGCCGCGGTAAAAAAAACGGGCACGATGTTAGCTGCGCCAATTCCAATAAGAACAAAACCTATAAGCACGGCAAAAAGCCAGGGAGCGAACACCACAAGCATAAACCCGGCGAACGCGATCATACTTCCATAGATAACAACTTGTTTGCCTTCAGTTTTAGCAACAATCCTGTCGCCGAAAAGCCGCATCGTAGCCATGGCAACGGAGAAGGAAGCATAGCCTACGCCTGCCATCGCTTTATCGACACCTTTGTTGTCCCGGAGAAAAACCGCACTCCAATCTAAAACGGCGCCCTCAGACAAAAATGCTATAAAACACATAACACCCAGAAAAAGTACTGCGCCATTAAGCAGGCTGAATTTTTTACTTCCTTCGGCTTCGGTTGAATTGCTGAATTTTTCGGCTATTTCATGTTCGGTATTTTGGTCCATTAAGGAACTGAACTGTGTCAGGGTGATCACAAGTAAACTCGTTGAAATAACGCAGGCTGTTACCGCCGGGGCAAGGCCGGCTTTGATCAGGACGCCTACAACAATTGGCCCGCACAGCCCCCCTACGCTAAACAAGCCATGTAATGACGACATGATATGTTTGCCGGCCATATTTTGTACCTGCACGCCATGCGTGTTCATGGCAACGTCGATTGAGCCTATACCCGAACCGAATATAAACAACATGCCCGCTATCTCAAACCAATTGTTTAACCAAAGCACGATAGGGAAACTAACCGCTATCACTATCGATGCAACGGTGATCACTATCCGTGTTCCTGTTTTGTGAATAAGCCAACCGGTAAGCGGCATGGTTATAATGGCCCCCGTGCCTAAAAATAATATAAGCAGGCCTAAACTGCCATCATTTATTTGCAGCTTGTCCTTAACAAAAGGAATCATTGGCGCCCAGCTGGAAACAGCTAAACCACAAACCAAAAAGATAACTTTGGTGGCATTAGTCGCGCGTTTTAAATTGTTCATTAATTAGTATCGAAATTGCTTTGCAATATAATGCAAATTTGCATTTGTTTGCAAATTGCTTGAGCGGAATATAAAAACATTTTGTGAAATATGGTTCGGTCAGGCCGTCCGAGCAATTTGGGGTACCAGATTTATAATCGGGGACTTAATATTTCTGTTATTTGTTATCCCAGAATGCAATTACTAACTTTCGTGAATTACAACCCAACCAACAATCGGGAGAGAAAATACAATTAAACAATAATGTTAAAAAAAGCGACACTGGTTACCGCCTCGGTTTTCCTGGCAGTATTTACATCTTTCGGGCAGCAAAAAAGCCAAACAGCCGCGCAGCAAAAGGCAATCGACTCCGTTTATTACTCCACTACAAAATACCGCGAGATAGGCCCTTTCCGTGGCGGGCGCAGCGGCGCCGTAGCCGGCAGCTATAAAAATAAAAACACTTTTTATTTTGGTGCAACCGGCGGCGGCGTTTGGAAAACCACCGATGGCGGCGCTAACTGGAAAAATGTTTCGGATAAATATTTCGGCGGCTCGATAGGCTCGGTTGCGGTGGCCCCGGCTAATGAAGCTATTGTATACGCCGGCGAAGGCGAAAATACGTTAAGGGGGAATGTTTCCGAAGGGCTGCACGGCCTATGGCGCAGTAATGACGGGGGCCGCAGCTGGTTTAATTTGGGCCTTAAAGATGCCCGGCATATTGTAAAAATTGTCGTCGATCCGCTCGACCCCGACAAAGTATGGGTCGCCTCGATGGGGCACCTTTTCGGCCCGAATGAGGAAAGGGGCGTTTACAAAACAACAGATGGCGGCAAAACATGGCGCCATACTTTGTTTGTAAACCAAAATACCGGCTGCTCCGACTTAACAATTGATCCGGGTAACCCTTCCATTTTATACGCCGGTATGTGGACGGTGCGCCGTACCCCCTATAGCATGGAAAGCGGCGGCGAAGGCAGCGGTTTGTACAAAAGTACCGACGGCGGCGAAACATGGAAAAACTTGTCATCAAAAAAGGGGTTACCCAAAGGCGTATGGGGTATTGTAAGCATAGCCGTCGCCCCCAGTAATACCGACAAATTATATGCGCTTATTGAGAATGCCAAAGGTGGTTTATTTATGAGCGAGGATGGCGGCGAAAGCTGGGTTTTAACCAGCAGCGATAATAACATTAAACAACGCGCCTGGTATTATAATAAAGTGATCGTCGACCCGGCAAACGAAAACCTGGTTTATTGCCCCAATGTGGAGTTTATGCGCAGTGTTGACGGCGGCAAAACCTTTAAAAGCATGGACACCCCGCATGGAGATCACCATGACCTATGGATCGACCCGGAGGATGGCCGCCGGATGATTGTCGCAGATGATGGCGGTGCGCAGATCAGTTTTGATGCAGCCAGTTCGTGGAGCACCTACAATAACCAGCCCACTGCCCAGATATATAGGGTTACAACCGATAATTCATTCCCTTACCGCATCCTTGGCGCCCAGCAGGATAATTCTACTGTACGGATCAGGAGCAGCTCGGACAGCCAGGCCGGAATTACCGAAACCGATTGGGAGCCAACAGCTGGTGCAGAAAGCGGGTATGTTGTGGCCGATCCTTTAAACCCCGATGTGGTATATGGCGGTAACTACGGCGGATACATTTCGAGGCTTGACCATAAAACAGGCGAGAACCGCGCTGTTAATGTTTGGCCCGATAACCCGATGGGCGCGGGCGCGGACGTGCTGAAATATCGTTTTCAATGGAATTTCCCTATCTTCTTCTCGCCCAACAACCCTAAACGATTGTATACGGCCGGCAACCATTTGTTTGTAACCGAAAACGAGGGCCAAAGCTGGGAAATGATCAGCCCGGATTTGACTACCAATGATAAATCAAAACAAGGGCCAAGTGGTGGGCCAATTACCAAAGACAACACTTCGGTTGAATATTATTGTACCATTTTTACCGCGGCGGAGTCGGGCCTTGAAAAAGATCTTTTATGGACAGGCAGCGATGACGGGTTGATCAACATTAGCCGGGATGGCGGCAAAAACTGGAAAAATGTAACACCCCCAGCTGCAGGCAAATGGATGATGTGGAACTGCGTGGAAACCGATCCCTTTAATAAAGGAACCGCTTACTTTGTGGGCACCAAATATAAACTGGACGATTTTACGCCCTATATTTTTAAAACCGACGATTATGGCAATAGCTGGAAACTGATTACAAAAGGTATAAACAGCATGCATTTTGCCCGGGCGTTGCGCGCTGATAAAAAGCGGCCCGGCCTATTGTATGCGGGCACAGAATATGGCATGTATATTAGTTACGATGGCGGCGACAATTGGAAGAAGTTTCAGCTAAACCTGCCGGAGGTGCCTGTTACCGATATGGTTATTAAAAATAACGACCTGGTTGTGGCCACACAGGGCCGCGCATTTTGGGTGATTGACGACTTAAGCCTGGTCCAGCAAAAAGCCGATGAATTGCCGGCAGCAAATTTAAAGGTATTTGACGTGAATGACACTTACAGGCAGCGGGGAGATGATTACGAGTCCTTCCACAGTAAAACAGTGTTACATAACGCGGGCGCCAACCCGTTAAAAGGCGTAATATTTAATTACTATTTAAACCATGTAACCGATTCGTCAAACCTATCGGTCATCATATTTGATAAACAACATAAAGCGATTAAAACCTTCAGCCGCGACGCCAAAGAAGATGCGAACAAGCTCGATTTTAACCCGGGCCTGAACCGGCTTGTTTGGGATCAGCTTTACCCGCCCGGCGAAAAGATAGATGGGATGATCTTATGGAATGGGGGCATTGGCCAGGTTGAGGCGGCTCCGGGTACCTATACTGCACGTTTCCGGCTTGAGAAAGATTCAGTAGATGTTCCGTTTGTTATTAAACCAAATCCGCAATACGACCTTACAATGGCAGATTACGATGCGCAGGTTAGTTTTTTGTTGCAGGTAAGGGATAAATATAACGAAGTGCAAAAGGCCATTAAAAATATCCGGACTTTGAGAGCCCAGATTGATGATTTTGTGGCGAGGATGAACAAACCGGGTACAAAAGAAATAAAGACTTTAGCCGATACGATCACCAAAAAACTAACGGTTATTGAAGAAGCGCTGTATCAAACCAAAGCAAAAAGCGGCGAAGATGTGCTCAATTACCCCATCCGCCTGAACGATAAACTTGCAGGTTTATTTGGAGTTGCCGACAGCGGAGAAAACCCGCCAAGCGTACAGGCAAAAGAAACATTTACGGAACTGGCCGATCTGAGTGACGTACAATTAGCTAAACTAAGCAAAATCATCAATAACGATATCCCGGCCCTGAATAAGATGATCCTGGATAAGCAGGTTCCGCCAATTGGTGTTAAAGAGTAAAGACTCGTCAAAAATTTACCATACAGGTCCTTGTATGTTTTGACTGTAATAGTTTATTTGCTGATTCTTCCTGTTAGTCCGGATTTTAATCCGGCACATCATATTTCCAAAAGATTTGTACTCCCTGAGTGCAATAACTATGTGTCGTGGAATACAGATCCATCGTGATTATTGTGTGGCTTACCCATCGCAGCCAAGGAACGGGATAAAATAATAATAAATCATATTTTTTTCTCAAATATTACTTCAATGATAGTATTTGTTGTAATTTGTCAAAAATTATAACCTTATTACCCTATGCCAAATTCATTGCACGACCGAGTATTAGATCTTTTGCTCGAGTACCGAAAATCAAATCCAGAATTTAAATTTTGGTTACGGCAACGTGATCGGAATAATCGTTTAACTGATGGTCTATGGTTTCAGGGGACCGATGGCTATGCTTTTGTCGGACTCTACAATCGGGGAGGCGGCACGAATATGACCAGAAGCTTTGGCATAGTATTTTGGGAGGCTAATGATGGAACTTTAGCAGCTAACATCGAGATAGTTTGGAATGAAGAGAAAGATAAAAGTGTAATAGCTTTTTATCAAAAGTCCATGGATCTTTTGGGCGATTTTGAACAAGATACGACAACCAAATATCGTAAATACTTGGCTCCTCATAATGCCGAAAATGTAGTCATTGAATTTCTAAATAATAGTAAACCTAAAATCGATCAATTAATAAAACAATCCGGCCTATCGGAAATGCTTTTTCTGGACGAACAAAGGTTTGAAGAACAATTAAATAGGGTAGTTACAATTAGAAACCAACCTCACAAAGCCATGTTAAACAAAAAACTAATTGCTGAAATAAAAGAGCTTTTCGAAAATTTTAAATTGACCGAGCAATACGATAATCGTAAATTACAGGTGGCTTTCATTCCTTTCGCCAAGGAATTGATCGAACAACTTTTGCAGAAAGACGAAATTACCAACTTGGACCTGACTGGTTTAATTCAGGTCCTAAAAGCCAACTCAAATGATACGATGGCTCATCGTTATATCCCTCAAATGTTCACTGACGAAAAAGTTGCTGAGTCGTTATTAAATAGATTCGAAGGTCTTGATTACAAGGGTTATACTGGAGCTGGAAAAAGCGGGATAGCAAAACCCAACAAAGATGAACTCGCTGCAATTAAGGGTTTTTTAGCCCGTGCCTTCACGGTAAAAGCGGTTGACCAGGCGGTGGCTTTGTGTGACGAGTACGATACATTGAATATCCCTGAAGTAAAAAAGGGCATTTATTCCCCCTGGTTGTTTTATATCAATCCGACATTATTCCCCATAATTAATACCAAACATTTACAATTTTTAGACTGGGTTGGTGTATCTCATAAGTATAGTGATAGCATTACGCTTTATAATGAACTGGAAACAATCCTAGACACAGATATGGGGCTGTTAGATGCGTTCATTTATTTTATGAAATTTGATGACACGATTGAGTTTAATCCTTCCGTAATGCCGCTTAACACGATACTTTATGGGCCGCCTGGGACTGGTAAAACCTTTGATACAATTAATAAAGCAGTGGCCATTGCTAATCCCGACTTTGATGTATGGAACACCAGCCGTGAAGAACTAAAGCAAGAGTATCAGCGATTGGTTGATGATAAGCAAATAGAATTTATCACATTTCATCAAAGCCTAAGCTACGAAGATTTTATTGAGG
>Ga0206935_10053_pt1 | contig 42082 bp, 18 predicted proteins | sample Alteio_BWOrgHeat_13_FD_152924 | JGI IMG/M metagenome (GOLD analysis project Ga0206935, IMG submission 152924) | Enriched cells from forest soil in Barre Woods Harvard Forest LTER site, Petersham, Massachusetts, United States -... | ecosystem: Environmental > Terrestrial > Soil > Temperate forest >...
GTCGCCGCTACGCCGACCTTCTCGGTAGCTGCCGGTACTTACACGGCAGCGCAAACAGTAACGATCACTGATGCCACCACGGGCGCCACCATCTACTACACCACCAACGGCACGACGCCAACGACGTCCTCCACGAAGTACACCGCGGCCATCACCGTTTCTGCTTCAGAGACGCTGAAAGCTATTGCAGTGGCGACTAACTATACCAACAGCGCAGTAGCGTCGGCGACATATACCATCACGCCTGTTTCGGGAGGCCTACCAACTGGACCTATGGCGGGTCAATTAGCGCTGAACGGCTCCGCTCAACTGATAGGCAACATACTGCAACTGACTAACGGCGGCGCAGGAGAGCAGAGCTCAGCCTGGTTTAGCACGCCACTTCCAGTCAGTGGCTTTACAGCTGATTTCGACTTCCAACTTCCGACTGCCGATGCAGACGGGTTTACCTTTGCAATACAAAACAGCTCGAAAGGAAAATGGGCAGTCGGTGGTAACGGCTCAGGCCTTGGATATCAAGGAATTAATAAGAGCATTGCTGTAACCTTCGATCTGTACCAAAATGGCGTAGCTAATTCCGAAAATGTTGGTGTCTACACGGGCGGAGCGGCGGCCAAGGGCAATTCAGTCAACCTGGCTAATTCAGGAATCAACCTGCATAACGGAGATCTCTTCCATGTGCACATCGTTTACTCCGGAACTACGTTGAAGCTTACGATCACCGATACCACAACGGCTGCCTCGTATACCGGTTCTTTCACGGTCAACGTGGTGGGTAGTGTGGGAGCCAGTACGGCATATGTCGGCTTCACCGGTAGCACCGGGGCTATGACCTCCACCCAGAACATTACGAACCTGACGTTTAGCAACTAGACGCCATGTGTCAGATCGAGGGGTAGCGATCACCGATCGCTACCCCCTCTTTTTGCACTCAGCAGCGAAATCGATTCTGCAATAACCTCAACACTTCCTGATAGAGTGACCTCTCAGAGATGGTCAAGCGGGATACAGTCTACATCTGGCGGATCGGTCCGGAGGCATTTAAGGCACTAACCTTGTCTCGAATGGAGGAGCGAATCGCTTCATGGCGCGCCTTGCTCTCCCCGAAAGAGAGGGAAAAGGCGGATGCCTTCCGTGTGGAAGAGCCTCGGCGCGAATACATCGTGGCACATGCGGCTTTGCGGCACTTACTTGGCCGTTGCCTGGGCGTTTCGCCGGGCTCGCTGGAAATTGGCGGCGAAGATGGAACAAAGCCTGCTCTGCTGCCAGCGGTCAATCAGAAGATGGACCTGCGATTTAATCTCAGCCATACCCGCAACGCTATCCTGATTGGCATTACCTCCGGGAGAGAGTTGGGAATCGACACGGAGTGGCAGCGACCCATGGAAGACCTCGACGGCATGGCGAGAAGCGTCATGAGTGACGAGGAATTGAGCATTTGGAGCTCCCTCGAACCGGCAGTCCGGCTCACTGCCTTCTACCACCTGTGGACGCGTAAGGAGTCTTATCTGAAGGCGATTGGACTGGGCTTGTTCCGTAGCCTCCAAGACGTAACGGTGCCGGTCAACGCGGATTCGATCGATGACATGGCTCGGCTGGTGCGGGACAGGAGCGGCCCAGGTCGATGGTACGTAAAGAATGTTCCTATGCCGAAGGACTATTCCGCATCCATATGTTGTGAGGATGGGGAAGCGGTACAGTTGGCGACCGTTGACTTTGACCTGGCGGAGTTGGACCAGTGCTAGAACAAGAGGAGAGATTGCCGGGAAATGCCGCGAGGTAACTGTCCGAAGTACCCGGTTACCCCGTCGAACCGGTCAATTGTTGTGCTAATGTGAGGAAAGGTTGAGGCTTTTCTGGCTGATTCAACTGCGTGTATGTGAGATGCGGGGATAAAGGGCGGCGACGCCTGTGGGAAAGGTAAAACGAGCGTGCAATTTCTATTTCTCCTCCCCTTCTTAATCAATGTCTACTACGCGTCCCGCAATCGCCTTGATAAGGCTTTCCTGAACGTTTACCTGCCCTGTCTCCTCTTCGTCCCCACGTTCTACAACATTCGTCTGCCTCACATGCCGCCTATTTCACCGGCAAGCGGCGCATTGATTCCCATCGGCCTTGCCCTCCTGCTACGCCCCAAGATCAGATGGCAGTTCCGCCGCATGGATCTGTGGGTAGTGCTCTTTATGGTGAGCATCGGGTTGAGCGAGACCCTGCGAGAGGGCAACCCGAAGGACGGGATGATCATCTGGATACAGAATTTCTTCGAGATGTTCCTCGCCTATATCGTAGGGCGGCAGATTATTGAACCGGAGCTTCGGCTCGAGACAATCAAGCGGATGATTTTTCTGTTCGTCTGCCAAACGCCACTTGCATTGTATGAATACCGCTTTGGCGTCAATCCATGGGTGATGTTTGGCTATAGTTTTTTTCGTCTCGGCAATATCGGGTGGATTGTACAAATCCGCGGCGGTCACGCCCGTATTTCTACATGCTTCGCTCACGCCATTCTGGCTGGAATGCTGTTTGTAGTGGCCATTGCGCTCAACTACTACCTGGTACAGATCTACAAGTTGGACAAGAATAAGCTCGGCAAATGGATGTCATTGCTACAGAAGTACCGGGTGCCATTTTTCATCCTGCCGGTCTTGCTGTTTCTGACTGGCTCCCGTATGCCGATGGCCTGCGCCGTGCTCTGCTTCATGGTTCTGCAGATTCCGCGCTTCAAGAAGATGCAAACCGGCGTCATCGTCGTTGCGCTGGTCACCGTGATCGGTGGCAGTATCATCTACGCTGCATTTGTACAGTACACCTCGATTAAAGAAGGCCAGACCACGGATGAAGCACAAACCAGCGCACTCTATCGCAGACAGCTGCTGGAGAACTACGCGCCCACGCTTGAGCAAGGTGGCTGGCTTGGCTGGGGAGTAGAAAGCTTCCCTCGTTTTCCCGGGCAGGAATCGGTGGACAACAACTATCTCATTCTGCAACTGGCGCAGGGCAAGCTGGGGAAATACTCATTTATTCTGCTGGGGATTGAAGGGGTCTGGACGCTGGCACTCGCTGCTTCGCGGTTCAAATCAAAAGAGAGTTTGTATCTCATCTTCAGCCTGCTGGGGGGGCTGATCGGCATCTTCGTGGCGTTGAGCACTGTAGCCTTGTTCGAGCAGGTGATTCAGATGCTGTTCCTGATACTGGGCTGGTCGCAGTCATTGCAGGATACGCGTGTCGTCGGCGCGCAGGCTCTCAGCACAATGCCAGAACCAAAGTTCCGCTTCAAGCGCGTGATTGCCTGACAGACTCGAAACCAGAGTCATTGCCAGGCACAACTTCAACTGCGACACCTTCAGCACTATCGAGAGGAACTGCCCTTCTACTCCGTGAGATGGATTCCAGAGACCTTCCAGGAAAGTACCGTCATGGAATAAGGCGGAAGTGAATAGGACCTGGCAGGATCGAAGTCGGACAATGTTTCGTGTTTAATGTCCACGGTCTGGGCGAGTTCGTTGGTGTCATTGATGTGAGCTGAAGTAAGGCGGCTGACCTGGACAGGATTGGATTGCGTCGCGCGAGTCACCAGCGGACCAGAAAGCGTCACCGGTAGCGCTGCGTTGCGGCTCAGGTTGAAAAGGATCACGCTGCAGCGCGCGCCGTCTGTGAAAGCAAACGATTGAATCAGGTGCGCGCCGTTGAGTTTGACCTTGGCGTTACCGTTGTCGGGCTGATCCCAGGTAGGGTTCGAACCAGATGGAACGGTAAGGAGCATTTTGTCTGCGATGGCTGAGTTAGCCAGCTTTTCCGACAGAAATGAGGGTCGAACGCGATTGGTCTGGCCTCCCATATCCACTACGGTTCCCCAGAGTTTCACTGACTCCCCTGCATTCGGATTCGCAGAATTGTGGAAGCCGTTGACGTATTCGGGAAGCGCGAAGACTGCCTGTGAAATGATGCCGTTGTCGCGCAGCATCAACAGCATATGGTCGGCTACAGATAACCCAGCTCCGAGCGACGGAATCGTGGAGTCGAGCGCGACCTGATCGATCTTGCCTTCATAAGCTCCGAGATTGACTTCGTATACTGCCAGTTTGACGCCGGCTTTCTGCGCCAGCTTTGCATCGGCTACAACAACGCCGGTTGGTCGGCTGTCGAGAGCCTCCGGTTCGGCAAACATGGGGCCGAAGATGGCTTCGGACGAAGAAGCGTCGTCGAACGGATTGAAAGTGTAGGGCGCGATGTCGATAGTATCCGCGTGACTCTGGACCGCCAGCTCTTGCTCGTTCCACCACGGCACGGCAAACCATCCATCCATGATCAGGTCAAATTTGGAAGAGTCAAAGAACGGCGCGGCTCTTGCCGTTGCAAAGACATCAGAGACGCGTGTGGCATAGGCCTTGGGGTCGGGAATACCTTCACCAGCAAAGGAGTTCCAATTCCAGGTTTCGTTTCCGAGTTCTAAATGGATTGTCGGGAAAACGCTTGTCCATGGAGCAGCCTGGCCAAGCGCTGTACGCTTTGCCCCATAGGGCGAGGTGGATGGCCCGGCAAAATATTCAACCAGGTTTCGGGTCTCCTGCGTGGAGAGTCCAACGGGCACTACGAACCACGGTTCAGCTTGGACGGTCTGGCACAAGACCATGAACTCGTGAAGGCCGATCGCGATGTCACCGGGATCCTTAGACGTTTCGCTGTAGCCGGCGCGTTGGCGGGCGAAGGGTGGGGCTAAAAGATTGTCAATGCTGCTGCCGAAGTTGGCGCCATTATCCATATAGCGCAGAATGCCCGGGCGTAACTCACGCAGGCGATCGACCACTGCATTACGAAATGCTGTGGGATTGTCATGTGCAGGTGTTTCTGTAAACGCGACATCATCCAGCAGCGCCGAACCGCCATGGATGTTGAAGATGAGATGAATGGGGCCGATTGTATTGGGGCGCTCGTTTACAGTGATTGGTAGTTTGAAGTCCTGCCATGAGGATGTGAGTTGAATATCGTGGGTGAGGTAGGTGAGAACGCCATACTTTTGTGAAAGGCGAGCGACAGAGACGTTGATGCGGTTGGAGCTACCGAGGCCTTTCGCCCGGAACGTAACCGTATACACGCCGTTCAACTGCACAAAGGACCGGCCCTCAAATGTATCGACGCCTGACGTGAGGGTAGCGTCCTGGCCCGCTCCTGAAGCGTTCAGTCGCAATGCTTGTTTGCCGGCAGAGCCGCTGGGAAGGTCTTGAAATTCGGTAGTGATCGTACCGCCGCCGTGCGTGTCAGTCCACCAACCGCCTAGCGCATCGCCGGGCATCGCTTTGCGTACGATGTAGAAATCACCTACCTGCGGGTGGACATTGAGTTTGCCAAAGTTGATCCACACGCCCTGATGAAGAGTGCCCGATGCAGGGCTGCTGGAGGTTACCGCGCCCTTCTGCCCTCTCGCTGCTCCATAGAAGAATTCAAATGTGCCGCCTTTGACAAAATCTGCGGGCCAGAAGCTCCACTCATCGTTGTCAGCGCAGGAGTCTCCCTTGACGAATTTGCACTGCAGCACACTTTGCCAGATCGTCCCTTCAAAGCCGGGGTTGCGAAAGGCAAGATTGCGCATCATGATCCCGGAGTCGTAAAAGGACTGGCCACTCAGGTTGATTCCGAATCGTTTTACATTGGAACGAATGACTTTCGGTTCGATTGAGATGTTAGTGGTTGTGCTCAAGTTTGAGCCTTGACTGGAGGCCTGAGTAGCCTGTGCGGGCGAATTCGGCGATCCGTTTTGTCCGCAGGCTGTAATGGAAATAAGCAACACCAGCGAGGTGCAATTGAGCACTCGCCAGAACGTCCCGACAATTTTGTCACTTGATACCGAAGGCCGGTACGGCCTACGCATGAAAGTCATGGGTTGCTTTCCAGTACAGTTTCAGCATCGCATCAATCTTCTGATTCCAGTCGAAAAACTCTTCTGCCCGCTTTCGTCCGGCAATACCCAGTTGAATTCGTAATGCCTGGTCGGCAGCCAGCGTGATCATCGCCGTAGTAAACCCACGTGTGATTGTTTCTTGATTGGACGGGTCCACGAGGACTCCGCAGCTTGCGTCGAGATAATCTGCCGGGCCACCCCAGGCGGTGGCGATCACCGGGATTTCGCAGGCCATAGCCTCAAGCACCACCGCTCCGCCGCACTCATAAATGCTGGGCAGCAGCAGCGCCGTTGCTCCCTGGAGGATCGAGGCGCACTCAGGCTGGGGTCGCCAGCCAAGCCACTCGACACGGTCAGCGATTCCAAGGTTCTGCGCCTCAGCACTCCATGTGGCGCGCATAGGACCATCGCCGATTACCTGCAGTCGAGCGCCCGGCATTGCGGCCAGTGCATGAAGCGCAAAATCCAGCCGCTTCCAGTCCACGAGACGTCCGACGAAGACGAATCGTGCCGGATCGGCGGCCAGAACCGGCTCCTCCGGGAGATGCCAGATACTGAGATCTACTCCATTTTCGGGAATCTCAATGATCTCTCCCCGGACGCAGGCGGGCAGCGCCCGCCGTGTCCGTTCGTTGGCAACCAGCAACAGGGCCGCGTCTTTCTTGCCGGAGATGATGCTGTTGACAAGGCTTGCGCTACTGCGGCCCACCGCCACTGTCATCCGCGTGAAAAGCGATTCCGCGCCACGAAAGGTGGGAGGATAGTCCATGCCACCATTCATCGGGCCAATAATTACGGGGATCCCCAGACCAGAGATGAACGAGGGAGCTTTAGGCGAAACCGGAATGGGCTGATGCACGAGATCAATATGTTGCTCACGCATCAACCGCCTCACCATACCTCTCTGGATCAGCTGGTTGATGAGCACCATCAACGTGCCAAATGTAGCCTCGGATACACGCCTGGGAAGGCATCGGCTGAGCTGCCAGATGAGCCGGTGATACCACTTGTCTGGAATGTACTGGATCCGTTCCTGATCATTGGGAAATCGCGCCTCCAACTCAGCACGAGTACGGCCATGCGTAATCAGCCATGCTTCAATGCCGCGTGCGCGTAAACGAGCAAAATAATGCAAAGGCAGAGAAGCTTCACCACCGAACCGAAACGAGGCATTCTCAGTGACGATGCAGATACGCAATGATTCCGGCGAAATCGGTAGAGACTGGTTTGAAGACATCAGCTCGCTGTCTCTCCTTCAACCGGGAACACCAGGACGGATGTTTTCATCTTCTCACGTGGCTTCTACCGCCTGGCAGGCCTATATTGGTGAGCACCATCAACGGTAGTGTTATAGATTTTTGAGAAAAAATTCCGTCATGCGGGTAAACAGAAGCCGCCGCGTGGGAGGATCGTCAATGCGGTGACCCCGATCCGAAAGAAGTAGAATGTCGGCGGATTTTCCTTCATCCAGGAGGTGATCCTGAAGAGTCAATACATTCTCCATGTGGACGACTTCATCCTGAGTGCCCTGCGCCACCATCAGAGAGCCCTTGAAAAACCTAGGGCTGTCATTCGCAAGAGCAACCGAGGTAGCCCAGCCGTCGGCATGGACTACAGGATCATCAAGATAGCGCTCTGCAAAGACGGCATCGTAGTAATGCCAGTCGACGATCGGCGCGCCCGCGAAACCAGCCGCAAATGGGACAGGCCGGTCAAGCATGGCGTGCAGCACGAGAAAGCCCCCATACCCCCACCCGCAGACACCGATGCGGCCTTGATCAACATAGGGCAGAGTTTTCAGGTAAAGCACTCCATCGCGCTGGTCGCCCAGTTCCTGTGCGCCCAAACGCAGGTGTATCGGCTCTTCAAAGTAGTGTCCGCGGCCAGTGGTCCCTTGATTGTCCAGGGCAAAGATGATGTAGCCCTGCTGAGCCATGAGTTGCATCCAGAGGCCAGCAGAACCAGCCCAATTATCACGAACAAGCTGCTCTCCAGGGCCGCCGGCGAGGTAGACAATCACCGGATACTTTCGCGTTGGATCAAAGGCTGACGGTTTGATCACAAATGCATGCACAGTGGCGCCCATATGCAAGCTGAGTGTCATGAACTCGACAGGCTGGAGATTAGCGCTTCCTGGTGTTCCGGTTTTGTCAGTCGATGGCTGAGACTGATGCTGTGTACCAGAAATCCCCGCCAGCTGCGCATCTCCATGCTCCACATCCAGAATGGAAAGCTGAGGCGGTGTCATTCGACTGGAATAGCTGTCTGAGAAACGCGCGGCGCCGGCAGCAAAACGGATCTCATGGGTACCTGGCATCTGAGTAATACGCTTCATACCGGTACCGTCCAGCTTGATCGCGTAGAGGTGACGTTCAAGAGGTGTTTTTTCGGTCGCCGTGAAGTAGACCTGCTGCCGAGTCTCGTCGACGGCATTCAGGCTGGTCACCTCCCAGTCGCCACGAGTCAGTTGTACGAGCTCCTTGCCTTGAAGGTCATAGAGATAGAGATGGCGGAAGCCGCCGTTACGTTCGCTTGACCAGAGAAAGGTTTTTCCATCTTTAAGGAAGTAGAGATCATCGCTGACATTGATCCAGTATTTGTCCTTCTCGGTGAACAATAGTCGGGTCTTGCCCGTGACAGTGTCAGCGAGAAACAGATCCAGGGCTTGCTGACGGCGATCAAGGCGTTCGATCGCAAGACGCCGGCCATCGGGCAACCATGCAATGCGCGGAAGATAATAGTTCTTGGTTGGCCCCAGGTTCATTTCCACTGGTTCGCCACCTGCGATGCGTTGCACTAGGACGCGGATTAAAGGTAGTTCGCCGCCGGGCTTTGGACAGACTATCTGTCGCGCTTCGCCACTACTTTTTCGCAGAGTGTACTTGTCCACTGCGCGGTCGTCGGTCTCGAGAAATGCGATACGGGAGGAATCCGGCGACCACTCGTATGCGCGGGAAAGGTGCAAGTCGTTACGGTAGGGCCAGTCCGGTTCACCCACAATCACACCTTCGTGCGGCGTTTTCGCAAGGAGACGTGGCTGCCCGCCATCAGCGCTGACCAGCCAAAGACTGTGGTTTCGAATAAAGCTGATCGTTCGTGTATCGGGGGCAAGCGAAACGTCGGAGACGGATTCATCTCCCGTGAGCACGATATGCGATTTACCGGATGACAGTTCAAGCCATGCAATCGACTGGGTGCCGATCAATAAGAGCGAGTCATTATTTGTAGACCAGGCAAAATCCTGCAGCAGAAAAGAGTTGCTTTCAGCGTCGTCATCTCCCAATTTGGGTTGGAGGGGAGCATCGGTTCCGCGCAAAGCATTCGTCACCTTGGTGGTCGAAAGCAGCAAGACTGGATGCATCGGGCCTGCCGGCATGCTTTCGGCGCTCTTATCGTCTGAGGCACTGGATACAGGAGCTAGTGTCCAAATTTCCCGTTGTGGAGTCTTGATAGCAGCCTTCGCCGGTGGAATGACCAGATTCAACCAGGCTACCTGTGTACCGTTAGGACTCCAGCGCAATGTTTCAATCTGTTGGTTTGCGTCAGGCTCGGCGCTGATGCGCTCGATGAATTGCTCACGGCTGGCTTTTGAAGTGGTGTTTTCCTTAATCGGATCATGTTGGCCGGCAAAGACCTCGAAAGGCGCTGCTGTCAATAAAGTGAACAGGGCGAGCGCTACAAGCAACGAAAACTCCGATTTTTTCATGCTGCTCTTTCTCTGGAAGCTGCTTAGGAATTCATTCCAAGTCTAACGCGACGGTGCTTTTGCGTACCTTTCACCTGTTTTGTAAAGATGTAATTTCCTGCTTGAAAGCCCAACATTAACGCTTCGCCCATGGCCAGTAGGTTAGTATGAATCCCAGACTGATCAATATTGATCACATCCGATTACTTTAGGGTGATTGCCCGCCATCAAGATGGCGAAATCGGATGACGAATCGAACTTCCAATTCTCGGCAGTCCGAGGACCGCAACACCTATTAAGTTGCCTGTTTTCAATCAAGAAGCAAAATAACAGTGAGACCGAAGCTCTAAAAGATCTCATGGATGCCTTAGGAAAACTGGGTACATCCAAAAAAAATCTACAAAAGGTACCCAATAAGTAAGAACTAAGGTAATCTAATCTTCCATTACCCAATCATTGGCCTTGGTTATGGTTCCGCGCGTGTCATTTTGCCCAACCGGGCAAGGGGCGTACGGCTGTCGAGATCGGGCGGAGAAGTTCAACAGGACTCTCTGCCGCATGAATTGTTGAGGAGTTTACCCATGAGCTTCGCGTTTCCTAAATTTAGGAACAATGTTTTAGCGCACCTCTTTCTTTCGGTGCTTCTTCTGATCACTTTCTCCGCGGCGTCTGCCCAAACCTCGACCGTAGTGCAGGTAACATCGGGCGTGCAGCAGTCGTTGGTGAAGCGGTTGGGTGTGAACCTTGGGGATCAGAGTTTTTACGATTCCGGTCAGATGCTGAAGAACCTGGTGTTTCTGAACCCTGGTTTTGAGGCGATGAAGTATCGCAGCATTATGATCTGCAGCTCGGTGTCGTCGAACACGTGCACGGACGACAACAACTACAGTCCCCAGCCGACCGGATTCTGGACGGGCGGAACGTACCAGATCCTGTCCGGGACGTCGAACGGGGCCTCGGGGAAGGTGGTGTCGAGCACCAAGAACCCGACCAGCTGCTCCGGCTGCGGTCAGATCATCCAGTTTGACAAGAACCTGAGCCTGGTCAAGGGCGACTATATCGTGGTGGCCAACTCGTTCCCGGGAGGCGGGGATGCGGACTGGTGGGACTCGGTCTCGGGGGGTGGAACGATTACCTCGGAGACGACGGATCTGTCTCCGGAGACTCCTGGCAAGCAGGCGCTCCTGGTGAGCGGAAGCGGGGCGGGCCAGTCGGCGTCTGTGACGTCGTATTTCGATAACGAAAATAATCTGAGCTTCATCCAGCTGAACGGCACCTTCGCGGTGACCTTCCGTGCCAAGGGCATGGGGGGAACGAACAAGGTGGGCGTGAACGTGGCGCGGTTGAGCACCTCGGGAAGCCTGCTGAACTATCTGAGCCAGACGGTAACGCTGACCAACAGCTGGCAGGACTACACGCTGACGTTTTCCGCTGCCGAGACGGGTTCAGCCGCGGGCACGGTGCAGCTTGCCTTCAGCACCAGCGGCTCGAGCTTTGAGCTGGACGATGTGAGCCTGGCGCAGACCAACTCGAGCGCCTCGAACCCGACCGCCTTCCGGGACGATGTGGTGAACGCTCTGAAGGAGCTGAACCCTGGAACGATCCGGATGATGGCCGCCGGCGCGGCCCTGGGCTCGGATCTTCCCAACCAGCTTCAGGTTCCGTTTGCGCGCTACCGGGAAGGGTTCAGCACCGGGTCCACGACGGAAAACGCGGTAGCCTACGGCATCCATGAGTTTCTTCAGCTGTGCCAGACGGTAGGTGCGGACCCTTGGATCACGATCCCGACGGCGACCACTCCGGCGGAGATGACGGACTTCATGGAGTATCTGATCGGCACCGGCTCGGATCCGTGGAGCCAGCTTCGCATCTCACGCGGGCAGAGCGCTCCGTGGACGACGGTGTTCAACAAGATCCATATCGAGTTCGGGAACGAGACCTGGAACGGCTCGTTCCGTGGCGAGTCGATGAACTACAACGCCTATCCGCAGCTGGCCAACCAGATCTTCGGGGTGGCGCGCCAGACGCCGGGGTATCAGGCGAGCAAGTTCGACCTGGTTCTGGATGGGATGGCGGCCAGCCCCGGATACAACGGGGTGCTGCTGGAGACCAGCAACCAGCATGACTCGATCGACATCGCCCCCTATCTTCTCTACAGCGCCAACGACGAGCCGATGTCGACCATGTTCGGTGCTCTGTTTGCAGAGCCGGAGATGTTCGAGAGCCCGGGCGGGGAGGTGTACAAGAACATGACGACGGCGCAGGCCGCAGCGACGCCGACGTATGTGAGTGTCTACGAGACCAACCTGGGCACGATGATCGGCGGGATCACGCTGGATGAGCTGAACCAGCTGACGCCGTCGATCGGTGCGGGCATCGCGCATACGGTGCACATGCTGGAGATGATGCGTCTTGGGGTGGTGTATCAGAACGCCTTTTCGCTGCAGCAGTACGCCTATAAGCGCGGCGACGGCAAGTCGGTGAAGCTGTGGGGCATTGTGCTGGACATGGGCACCACCAACCGGCGCCGTCCTCAGTTCCAGACCCAGGCGATGGCCAACGCCGTAATCGGGGGCACCATGCTGCAGACGGTGCAGACGGGGGCCAACCCGACCTGGAACCAGCCGCTGTCGAGCGACAGCGTGCAGATGAACGGGGTGCACACGATCCAGTCGTTCGCCTTCCAGAACGGCAGCCAGGTGTCGACGATCGTGTTCAACCTGAGCCAGACGACGGCTCTTCCGGTGACCTTTTCGGGCCCCAACGCTCCCTCGGGCACGGTGCAGATGACGCAGATTACCTCGGCCAACATTACCGACAACAACGAGACCGCGGATGTGGTTGAGCCGGTGAGCAAGACGCTGAGCGGCTTCAACCCGGCAACGGGCCTGTCGCTGCCCCCGTTCTCGATGACGGTGCTGACGACGGCGGCGAACACGACCCAGGCTCCGGTCTTCAGCGTGCCTGCGGGAACCTACACCTCGGCCCAGAGCGTGACCATCACGGATGGCACCTCGGGAGCGGTGATCTACTACACCACCGACGGCTCGACGCCCACCAGCAGTTCGACCAAGTACACCGGCGCGATTACGGTGAGCAAGAGCGAGACGCTGCAGGCGATAGCGACCTCAGCGTCGCTTGCTGCCAGCGGGGTCACCTCGGCTGCTTACGTGATCGGCGCCGCGCCGACGGCGGTGGCTACGCCAACCTTCTCGGTAGCTGCCGGCACGTATACCACCGCGCAGACGGTGTCGATCGTCGACGCCACCTCGGGGGCAACCATCTACTACACCACCAACGGTGCAACCCCGACCGCCGCCTCGACCAAGTACACCGCGGCCATCACGGTGAGCACCAGCGAGACCATCAAGGCGATCGCCACTGCCACCGGAGCGACCAACAGCGCGGTAGCTTCGGCAACTTACACCATCTCCCCGGTGGTGGCTACGCCGACCTTTTCGGTCGCCGCCGGCACCTACTCTACCGCGCAGACCGTGACCCTGAAGGACGCAACCGCGGGAGCCGTGATCTACTACACCACCAACGGCGCTACGCCAACCACCGCCTCCACCAAGTACTCCGCAGCCATTACGGTCAGTGCCTCGGAGACCATCAAGGCCATCGCCACTGCCACCGGAGCTGCCAACAGTGCGGTGGCTTCCGCAACCTACACCATCTCCCCGGTCGCCGCTACGCCGACCTTCTCGGTGGCCGCAGGCACGTACACCACTGTGCAGACCGTTACCCTGAAGGACGCAACCGCGGGAGCAACCATCTACTACACCACCAATGGCGCAACTCCAACAACGTCCTCCACCAAGTACTCCGCAGCAATCACCGTCAGCAAGAGCCAGATGATTAAAGCGATTGCAACAGCTGCTAGTCACACCAACAGTGCCGTGGCTTCCGCAACCTACACCATCAATCTGACGGCTGCGACGCCAACATTCTCTGTGGCGTCGGGTAAATATACCAGCGCGCAGACTGTGGTTCTGAAAACCTCAACCGCCGGCGCCACCATCTACTACACCACCAACGGCGCGACGCCGAATACTGCTTCTAGCAAGTACACAGGCGCAATCGTGGTTAGCACGACCAAGACGCTGAAAGCTATCGCGGTGGCTCCCAGCTACTTCACCAGCGCGGTGGCTACAGCGGCATACACCATCGATCCAACAACAGCGGCGCCGAAATTTTCATTGGCTACGGGCACCTATCCCACCGTTCAAACCGTCACTATCACTGATGCCACCAAAGGTGCGAGTATCCACTACACCGGCGACGGCACCACTCCAACAACTTCGTCCGCGCTTTATACCGACCCCGTAAAAATCCTGATGTCACGAACGATCAAGGCTATTGCGGTCACTCCGGGGCTTGCCAACAGCCCGGTGACCACTGCGATCTATACGCTGACCGCCGCCGCACCGGTGATCAGCCCAGCTGGCGGTACGTTCTCGGCGCCGGTTACCGTGACCATCAAAGCCGTATCCCCTGACGTGCCCGTTTACTACACCACTAACGGGGCGAATCCAACAACAAGCAGCCCAGTCTATACAGCACCCTTCACGGTCACCGGCCACCAGGTCGTCAAAGCTATGGCCGCCAAGACGAACTTCAACCCCAGTCCCATTGTCAAGAACACATATGACGTCATCGCTGCAACTCCAACCTTCTCTCCGGTGTCTGGAACCTACACCAGCCCTCGGACGGTGACGATCAGCGATATCACGCCCGGCGCAGCGATCTACTACACCACTAACGGAGCCATGCCGACCACAATGTCGGCGAGGTACATCGGGTCAATCGAGGTGAGTGATTCGACAACGCTACAAGCAATCGCGGTAGCTACAAACTACGCAAGAAGCATGGCAGCCATCGCGTCGTACAAGATCAATTCGAGGACAGCAACCCCAATTCTTTCGAAACCGCCGGGGACATATACTTCGGCCCAGACCCTAACGATCAGGGACGGAACGAACGGGGCCACGATTTACTACACAATCGACGGGTCACCACCTACAACTTCATCATTCAGATACACAGGGCCACTTAAAGTAGCCTCAAGTCAAACAATCTCCGCCATCGCGACGGCCCCGGATCATACGGCCAGCGCGGTGGCGAAAGGCTTTTATGGGATCATTTCGGACTCGCCTACCGGATTTACAAGTACAGAAATGCAACTGCATGGATCTGCAACACTTGTAGGCAGCACACTCCGAATGACAAATGGGGACCAGGGCGAATTGGCCGTCGCATGGACAAACAAAGAGGTCGCGGTCCGTTCCTTTACCACCGACTTCACGTTTCAGACTCTTCAGTCAACCGCAGATGGATTTACCTTCACCCTGCAGAATGACCCAAAGGGAACCTGGGCGATGGGAGCTAATGGTGGCGGACTTGGATACCAGGGAATTGCAAAGAGCGTGGCAATCAAGTTCGCTTTTTACGATGGAGACACTCCGGACGGCATATCACAAACAGGCTTGGTGCAGAATGGCGCTGATCCGACCACGGAGTCGGTCGACATGTCGACTTCCAGAATCTCGCTGCACATAGGGCATGTGATTCGTGTGCACCTGGCATATAACGGAACAACATTGCGGCAGACTGTTACGGACACCAGCACGGGTGCGGTTTTCACGCATGACTATGCGATCGATATCCCATCGATTGTTGGAAGTTCTAAGGCTTTTGCGGGATTTACGGCCAGCACCGGCGCGTTTACCTCAGTTCAGAACTTGCTGTCCTGGGTCTACTGAGACAATTCAGTAGCAATTAGAAAAATTACCGGCTTTTAGAGATTCAGTATTGACGGAAAAGTGAGTAGTAGCCAAGCCTACGCAGGATATCCTTCGCTCGTTGCTCCCGATAAAAATCTGACGGAATAAGTTCTTCATAAGGCAGGATTTGCCCTGGGGAAATATGTGTTTGGCCGCCGTCGAGAAGGCCATTTTGCTGCGCTTCGGCCAGCCAATACTTGGCATGACCACCGGCGTGGAAGCACTTCAGTTTTGAAAACGATTCAGCACCAAGAAGCTTTACTCCCGGCACGCCCAGCTTGAGCAAGACACGCCTATGCTGATGAAAACGCCAGCACTGCCAAAGATTGGGATCCAGATAACCACCGCCAATATGCATGGCCAGCGCAGCCCATATGATCGCCTCGATGTGCATCACGCGTGAGTGCTGCTGAACGTTGAGCCGGCCGATCAGCCAATCGAGCCATTCAAGATCAACAGGCGCACGCCAGGCGCCGACACCGATATCGACGTGGTGTGCGAAGCGGATGCCTTGCTCCATTCCGGAGCGAACAGTTTCGGCGGGCAGCAGACAGCATGGCCTCTGCCACATCAGCAAAACACCTGTTTCGGGGGTGGGCTCGAAACAAAAGCGATTTGGGAAATAAAGGTCAGGATCGAGCAGGACCATCTCATCGCCATCCTGGCTGAGCAGAACCGGGTCAGTGATCTTTCGCCAACAGGGATGGCCGTGACGGAACTGGCGCAGGTGCACGTAAGGCGCGAAGAGCGATTCCTCGCGGCCGGCTAACTCGTCCTCTGCATACACGGTCCATAGGTGGGCACCCGGGGACTGGCGCTGGGTGATCTCTTCAACAAGACTCTCTTTATCGGCAGCCGAGTCTGTGATGAGGTGCAGATGAATCTGCTCTGCGCTGTTGCGGAAGAGGCTTTCAAGGGCGAACTTGGAGTATCCCAGAGACCTGGGAGAGAGCACCATGAAGACCCGACGTGGCGACGCTGAGCTTGCGGTGATTTCTACACTAGGCATGTGCTGAGCATCCTGTTTCACTCGGAAAAGTAGTGCTCGAATCCGCAATCGTCATTGACATACTTCCATCTTCGGAGATCGGCTTCCGAAGGAATAGTCCACAAGAGTTGCAAGTTTGTACCCAGAACCACGCACGCGACGCACTGAGACAATCGAGTTCGCAGGACTCATGGATTTGCGAGGCATCAGGACTGAGCCTGCTGCGCATAGGCCTCCGCAAGGCCGTTACGCAGCATTTCTCCTACCGCATGTATATTTGGCGGAATGAACATGGATTCGTGGTTGCCTGGCGCCCATAGAACCTTAACCCCGCCCTGCACGATTGAGTTCCATCCGCAGTGTTCCTTTGCGCCGGGGATATAGGGCGCGTCTTCAGCACGAATCAGCGTGAGTGAGCCAGGATACTGTTCGATACCGCGATACTCCTTGAGAGAGTTTAGGGTGGTCAGGCTCACGTTGTGCATGAAATGAGGCGTAGGCAGTCCGAAGTACTTACACAATCGCTCTGCAACTGCCCAGTTCTTGAGATAGAACCGGTCGCGAATCGCCGAAACCTTGTTGCCGAAAACCAGACCGCCGTACCGGATGCGCTGGCGGAAACCTAGAGGTTTCCATTGGCTGCGATGGAAACGATACTTGCGCATCATGCGCGCACGCAATGTCATCTCAGGCATGCCGGCCTGCTCTACTGCCAGCTCCCCGGCATATCCGGGGCGCCATGAATCGAAGAGGACAAGGTAGCCGACAGTCTCTCCTGCGGCGAGTATCTGACGCGCCGTCTCAACCGCGAGTGGGCCTGCCGCACACCAGCCTCCGATGTAGTAGGGACCCTGGGGCTGAATGGAACGCATGGCATCCAGGCACGCTGCTGCACGCTGTTCCACCGTCATGTCAACTGCATCGGTATCGAGCTCGCGCAAACCATAAAACGGGTAGTCTTCGCCGAGTTCCGATGGAATGCCCTGATACAGGAGGTAGGAGTGAATCATGAAGAACGGCGGGCGCGTTCCTTTGGTCTGCACGGGAACAAGGATGGAATATAGGGCGCGGCCGCGAACAATGTCAGCCAACTGCTCCACCGTGGGGGCGTTGAATATCGTTGTGATCGGCAACGTTGTGCCGAGGGTCTTGTTAATCCGCGCAAACAGCCGGACGATCATCAACGAGTAGCCGCCCAGCTTGAAGAACGAAGTGCGAATACCGATAGGCTTCACACCGAGTACATCCTCCCAGACTGCAACGAGAGTGGACTCCAACTCATCACGCGGAGGTATGTACTCGTCGGTTTGCGCGGTCTCCAGCTTAGATGAACCCGGCGCTGGAAGCTGGGTCAAGTCGGCTGAACCATCCGCACGGCGTAGAATCCTGTCGACGGCGATCAGTTCTGCACCCCTAACATGTCCGGGTGCGATCGACTGGAAGTGATCATGTACAACGCGAGCGTTGTTATCAGCCGGAGCGAAAGGCTGGAAGTACGCCACCAGTGTTGCAGCGTCGTCTACCTGCAGGATGGCTGCAGCAACATCGGCTACGGCGGGGCTTTGCCAGAGAATGTCCTCTACTTCGGCCAGGCGAAGACGATATCCATGCAACCGAACCAGACGGCCCGCCGTTTCCAGTATTTCGACACTGCCATCCAAAGCGCCAGTGGAGGCAGTTCTTGCCAGGTACCCAGTTCGCACCAAGGCTGGGCCATCGTGCATGGCCAGTTCGCCAGATACTCCTGCTGGAACGGGCTGATCATGATCATCCAGAATGACGAGCCCATGTCCGGTCAGAGGAGCAAACATAGGCCGGTTTTCACCATTGACTCGGGCAATGGCCAGGGGTCCGGCTGTATGGGGAGAAGAGAGTAGCGACCAGAGCCTCTGTGGTGTCGCTGAAAGGCGGTTAAGCAGGGCAGTATCCAACAGTCCGCCGCGTGCGATGACGTTCAGGCGTCTGTCGCCAGGCCAACGATGATGCACGGCAGAGAGCAGATTTTGTGGACTTGCGACGAGAAAGGACACCTGATGCTGCCCCAGCAGTGATTGTAATTTGTCAGTTGCGTTACTCCCGGAGTAGAGCAGGGTAGCGCCGGCCGTAAGCGGTAGCATGAGGTCAACCCACGCGTCTGTAGCCGACTCTGCGGGGTACGTCAGTACCACGTCGCCTGCGCGCAGATCAAGAGCGCTGGCGGCGCCTGTCAGTTGCCGCAGCGTAGCCTGATGAGTGGCGGGCGTGCCAACCAGCTTACCGTCGTTTCCAGCGGCTAGGCCAATCCACGCGCCGGCAGATGGCTCTGGATATACGCCCTCTTCCGCGGGTGCTGGAGACGAATTCGTGCCAAGCAACTGCTCGTATGACAAAACACCCGGTACCTTGCTTGCAAAGGCTTTGGAGGTGAGCGCCAGCGCGGGCTGATACGCCGTGAGTGTCTCTGTCCAGTCGCTGACTGCTGCCGATGCCGGAAGCGGGAGCACTATCGCGCCGATGCGCAGCAGAGCCCAGGCGACAGCGGCATCATTTGCCGAGTGCTCCAGCCGCATCGCAACAATTTGTCCAGACGATACGCCGTGATTGCGCAGTGCTGAAGCTATGGTTTGGCTACGTTCACGCAGGCTCTTCCAACTCAGGCTTTCGCCATCGGCTGTGAGAATTGCAGTTGCGGCTCCCTGGCTCTCAGCGCGACGATCGAGCCATTGCCCGAGAGATACCTCCGCGTGCCGTGACGTAGAGACAGTGCTCGATTCTCTTGCAACTTGGAAGGCAGTCATCGCAGTGCCTGGCGCAGTCTCGACAGTTGCTGCAGTCAGCGGCAGATGTGAGACGGTGACCTTATCGTCCTCCATCACCGCCTCGAGCACCCTGATATACATCGTGATCAGGCTGAGAATGCGCTCTTTGCGGAAGAGGACGGTGTTGTACTCCATCTGGAGGCGCGGCCCCTCAGCACGCTCGACGATGCTTACCAACAGATCGAAGTTGACGCCGCCGGAGACTGAAGGCCGGGGCGTAACCCTGAGCCCCGGTGCCGATTGCGGCTGCATGAAGGCCTTCTGATAAACGAAATAGACTTGCAGGAATTGCGAAGTCGCTCCCGCCTGATCCAGCTGAAACTCCTCCATCAGCCGCGAAAAAGGCAGATCCTGATGAGCGTAGGCTTCAGTGCTCCACTCGCTGACGCGACGCAGCAGTTCTGCATAAGACGGGTCGCCATTGACATCCGCCAGGATGACCTGTGGATTGGCAAAACGGCCGACGACGTTTTCCATACCGGGCTGGGTGCGGTTGGCAATGGTGGATCCGAGCAGAAACTCACTCTGGCTGGTATAGCGCGAGATAAGCGCCTGAAAAGCTGCCAGTAACACCTGATGCATGGTCGCGTTGTGGGCGCGGCAATAGGCCTTGAGGCGGTCGGTAAGCCCGGAGGGCAGGAGCGAAGATTCGATGTGGCCCGGGTAGCTCTTCTGCGGCAGGCGCGGCCGGTCTGTCGGCAGATCGACCGCGGGCAGGCCGCGATTAATATGAGTGCGCCAATAGGCCAGTGCTGCTTCGGCTGCTTCGCTCTCAAGCCAGTTCTGCTGCCAGACAGTAAAGTCGGCGAACTGGAAGGGCAGTTCAGGAAGCGCAGGCTCTATCCCCTGCGAGAATGCTGCGTAGAAATCGGTAAAGTCGCGGATCAGGATGCCGTTTGACCATCCATCGCAGACAATGTGGTGCATCGTGAGTGCAAGATAGTGCGTCTGGTCACTCAAGTGAATCAGCCGAACAAAGAAGGCGGGCCCGGTTGCCAGGTCCGCGCGTGCGTGGCTGTGTTCTTCAATGGCAGCTGCGGCGGCCTGCTCCCGTTCTTCCTCGGGAAGCGCAGAGAGGTCTGTTACTGAAAACCCGTAAGTTGCTTCCTCAGAGATAATCTGGCTGAGGCGATCCTCTACGATACGGAAGGTAGTACGTAATGCCTCATGGCGCTCTACCAGAGCGCGGACAGAGCGTTCGACGATGGAATCATTGACAATGCCTTCAAGACGCGCGGCAATCGCCATGTTGGAGGCAGTCGAAGCTCCATCCAACTGGTCGAGAGTCCAGTAGCGGATCTGTTCCAGACTGGCCGGAAAGACATACACACCTGCTTCCCCACTACCAGTCTCCTCTTGGAGGGTAGTTAGGACAACGTCTTCTGGTCTGGTCTGGTCGATCTCGTCCACCGGTGAACGTGCAGTATCGCACGCAGAGTCAGGTCGCATAACGCTCCAAGGAAAATAACGGCAGTCAGCCGAGAAATGTTATTTCAAAGTTGTTTGAGGCCTGCGGTGTTGTGAGCGCGGAATGGCTTTGATGACGCCTGCGCTTTTCTGCGCCACTTGAGGATTGGAATCCGACTCAAGTTGTTCACAGATTGCCGCGATGGTTCTGAATTGGAACACGTGGCGAGCAGTCAACTGCAGTCCTGCTTGGTTCGCCAACGTAATTATCCTAAAAATCAACAGAGAATCGCCACCCAATTCGAAAATTGTGTCTTCGATACTCACTTCTTTCACGCCAAGCACCTTAGACCATATTCCGGCCAAAGTCTCCTGGGCAGGGGTACGAGGATAAACAATCGTTCGCGCCCGCATCAACTGCTCAGGCACCGGGGCAGGCAAAGCACGCCGGTCCACCTTGCCGTTGATCGTGCGTGGGAAGCTGTCGAGCAGCATGATCGCCGCTGGCTGCATGTAGTCTGGCAGCTGCTCCTGCAGGTGCTTGCGAAGCTGCGGGATAAGCTGCGCGGCCAGTGTCTCCGGGTCGCCCTGCGCCACCGGAATAACATACGCCGCCAGGCGCTTGTCTCCTGGAGCGTCACTGGCAGAGACCCAGTCTGTGCGAACCGAAACCACGGCAGCGCGTACCAGCGGCGAGCGCTCGAGCGCGTTTTCAATCTCAGCCAGCTCGATGCGATAGCCGCGAATCTTGACCTGCGTATCGCCGCGGCCAAGGAACTCGATCGTTCCATCCGCTCCGCTTGACCGGTGGCGCGCCAGATCGCCAGTACGATAGAGCCGCTCTGTGCGTCCGGTTTCAAGAGTGAGGGTCACAAACTTTTCGGCGGTCAGCTCAGGAGAGTTCAGATATCCGAGCGCGAGCCCATCTCCTGCGGCATATAGCTCCCCGGTCACGCCCGGCGGCACTGCTTTGTTGTTGGCGTCGAGGATGTAGGCGCGAGTATTGGCGATCGGCTTGCCAATAGGCACTGTACCTCCGGCGAGGCTCTCCACCGTAATGTTGTGGCAGCAGGTGAAGGTGGTGTTCTCCGTCGGCCCGTAGCCGTTGATCAACCGGATGTGAGGCAGTTCTTCGCAGACCTTGCGCGTGTGCGCGACGGAGAGCACATCGCCACCCGCCAACAGCTGGTGCAGGGGACGAATTACGTCGATGTGCTCCGTGACGATGAGGTGGAAGAGAGCAGCGGTGAGCCAGACCGTCGTTACGCCGTTGGCCTTGATCAAACGCCCAATCTCTTCTGGAGTAACACGGTCAGCCGGCCCCAGCACCAGCTTGCCACCATTGAGCAGCGCACCCCAGATCTCAAATGTAGCGGCATCGAAAGAGATAGGCGCCAGCTGCAGAAAGACTTCATCGGCAGAGAAGCTGGCGAAGTGATTGTTCTTGACCAGCCTTAGCACTGCACGGTGCGGCACCAGCACTCCCTTGGGATTGCCGGTTGACCCGGAGGTGTACATAACGTACGCAAGCTGTTCAGCAGAGTGGGGACCGCTCTCGGCGAGATTGCCCGTTGCTTCGAGAGCAACTACCGGCCAATCCTGATCGAGGCAAACGATGTTCACGGCGAGTTCAGGAAGCATTGCTGCGATTGACCGCTGCGTGAGCAAAACTTTTGCCTGTGAGTCCTGGATCAGGAACGACAAGCGCGAGGCTGGATACGCAGGATCGACCGGGACGTAAGCTGCTCCGGCTTTGAGAATCGCAATCAGGCTCACGACGACTTCAAGCGACCGCTCGAGCGAAACCCCGACGCGATCACCACGCTTCACGCCCGACTTCTGCAGGAAATAGGCCAGCTGATTCGATTTCTCATTCAGCTCCGCGTATGTGAGTGATCCGTTGCCGCCAACCACCGCCACGGCGTCGGGTGTTTCCTTCACCTGCTGTTCAAATACCTTCTGAATTGAGAGCTCACGCGGATACGCAGCTTCGGTCGTGTTCCAGCCGGTGAGGATCTCATTGAGTTGCTCAGCGGTGAGCAGAGAAACCTGTCCGGCTGGCTGTTCGGCATTTTCCACGAAGCCCTGCAGAATGGCATTCAGATGGCCAAACCAGCGCTCAATTGTGGCTTCATCGAAGAGGCCAGTATTGTAATCGCAGTCGAGCCAGAGCTCTGTGCCGCGGTCGATGAAGTTGAAGAACAGATCCATATTGACGTGGGTCTTGGCATTGGCGCTCAGGTCAACTGCGAGTCCTTCGAAACTGAGGCCAGAGCCGACCTGCTCCACGTTGAATTGCACTTCGACCAGTTGCAAACGCGCTGGGTCGCTGGGAATCTTGAGCTTGTGCAACAGCGTGCCGTAGGTGTAGTCCTGATGATCCTGTGCGTCAAGCAGTGTCTTGCGCGTCTGCTTCAGGAACTGCACGAAGCTTTGCTGCGGCTCGATATGGCTGCGAATGGGCAGGAAATTCACGCCGTGACCGACCAGTGTGCCGCCATTTTCAAGCTGTGCCTGTCCTGCGACAGGGATTCCGATGACGACGTCGTCCTGTTGTGCGAGCCGGTGAATCAACAGCGAGAACCCAGACAGGAGCGTAGCGAAGAGCGTGCTGCCCTGCTTGGCCCCAGCCTTGCGAACCGCCTTCAAAACCTCAGGCGCGAAGACGAAACGCCGCGTTGCGCCCGAGTTTTCACGTAGCGCGGGCCTCGGATGATCGATAGGCAATTGCAGCGCGTTCGGCAGGGTCTTGAATTGATCGAGCCAGTACGATTCAACCGCGGCACGTTCCGGCGAGTTCAGATGGCTGTGCTGCGTCGTGGCGTAATCGCTGAAGGCCAGAGGCGCGGGAAGAACCGCGTTGTCACCTTTTACAGCAGCGCTGTAGAGCGCGCTCAGTTCGCTGTAAAGCACATTGGTAGACCAGCCATCGAAGATGATGTGATGCGCGGTCAGCACCAGCACATGCTCGTCAGGTGTGAGGCGAATGAGACGGGTACGGAAGAGCGGTCCCTGCGGAAGATCAAACGGCGTTGACGCCTCCGTATACAAGATTTCGCCTCTGCGATTCTCCTTCTCCGCAGGCGTCAGTGCACTCAGATCGTCCATCGGCAGATCAACTTCGCTAGCCGCAGTCACATGCACTATGTCGCCATTGCGATCGATCGTGGAACGAAGCGCTTCGTGGCGTGCAACCAGCTTGTGCAGTCCGCCTTGAAGGGCCGCAAGATTCAGCGCGCCCTTCATGACGAGTGACGTGGATTCGTTGAAGGCGCAGTTTGCTTCATCGCCAAGCTGAGTGCCGAGGAAAATCTCGCGCTGCTGCTCAGTGATAGGGAAGTCACGGGCCACGGGAGCCGCTTCGACAACTGGTGCCGAAGAAACAACCTTTGCAGCAGCAGGCGCTTCGATGGTTGTACCGGCAGATGGTAGCACCTGGCCTGCGCGCATCTTCTCAAGGCCATTGCGGAAAGCCTGACGAACCTCCTGCAGATCAGCATCGGTGTGCGCGGTGGTGAGGAAGCAGGGGAAGCCTTCCTGGATATGAATACCCTGTTCACGCAGATGGAAGTGCAGCATGCGCGCCAGCTTCGGATCGGCTGGAACAGGGAAGTAGAACCACGATGAAAAAGTCTCAAGCTGAGACGGGTAGTTGTACTCAGTGAGTATTGTGTTGAGGTCCGTAACAAGCGCCGAGGTCTTCGCGGCGAGTTCAGTCTGAAGCGCGTGCCCGGACTCTTTCAAATGTCGCAGGCTGGCACGGACAGCGGCCATCGCTAGCGGGTGGCGCATGAAGGTTCCCGCGTAGAAGGTGACGCCGACTTGCGGGAACGAATCGTCTCCGTACTGCCAGGCGCCGCCGTCGAGCGCGTCCATGTAAGCTGGCGTTCCGGTCAGGATGCCCATGGGCATGCCGCCGGCGACAACCTTTCCGTAGGTAGCCAAATCGGCCTTGATGCCATACAGAGCCTGCATGCCGCCGATGTGCGTGCGGAAGCCGGTGACGACTTCGTCAAAGATAAGCGCGGAGCCGGACTTCTCTGTGATGGCACGAACTTCGCGCAGGAACTCAAGCGGACGCAGTTCTGGATGACGGCTCTGCACCGGCTCAACCAACACGGCTGCAATCTCATCGGCACGCTGACGAATGATTTCCAGAGCTTCGGGCGTGCCGTAATCGAGCACTAGAATGTTGGCGACGCTCTCGCGCGGAATTCCAGGTGCCACGGGCATCGAACGCTGATTGCCGACTGACTTCACCAGCACTTCGTCAAAGCTCCCGTGATAATCACCGGAGAAAAGAACAACAAGGTTCCGACCAGTGACGGTGCGCGCCAGGCGCATGGCGCCCATCACCGCTTCAGAGCCGGTGTTGCAGAAGGTGACGCGCTCCATGCCGGTAAATTCACGGATCAGCTCAGAGCACTCGCCAACAATCTCAGTCTGCGGACCGATAGGGAAACCGAGCTGCATCTGTTCGTGCAGTGCATCGAGAATGAAATCTGGCGAGTGGCCATAGAGAATCGCCCCATATCCATTCAGAATGTCGATGTAGCGATTGCCATCCTTATCCCACAGATAAGCGCCTTTTGCGCGCTCGACAACTATGGGATAAACGATCTCCTTAAACTGCGCGTTGAAACCGGAGACGACGCGGCCGTCAGCGAAGACCGAGCGATGCTCCTGCGTGAAGGCCTTTGAGGCACCGGTTTTCTGGCTATAGGTCTTGATGAACTCCTGAAGGTACTTCTCCTGGACGGGGTTTAGACCGCCAGACTCCCCTCGCTGCAAGGGCTTAAAGGGAACGAATGCAGGCTTCGCAGGCTTGGCTTCCGCAGTGGGTGCTGCTGTTGCTGGCGCCTGAATTGAAGCTACGGGCGGTGGAGCAACAGCCTGCGTGACAGGAGCAAGAGGCTGTGGCGCAACGACGCTACCGTGTTGGCCACGGATGATCTCAAGCTGCTGCTGGATGAGGCTGGTCATGGCCTGCATCTGGCTGGCGAAAAGACTCTCGTACGAACCGGGAGCGGCTGTTGCGGAAGGAGCGAAGACCGGCATCGGAGCAGCCGCATACGCTGCAGGCGCAACCGCGACTGGCTGCGCAGGCGCTGGCGTTGAAGCGGGCGCTGCAGCCTTCGCCGGTTGCAGGTTCGGCGCGACTGTCTCCTCAAGATACTTGGCCAGCGAATCGAGAGTCGGATAGCTTTCCATGATCTGTCGGAAGGTCAGCTTGACGCGATATTTGCTCTGGATACCCTGCGTCAACTGGGTGAGGAAGAGCGAGTCGAAGCCAAGCTCCAGGAAGGAGGCATCTGCTTCAGCATCGGCCAGGTCGGTACCGGAGAGATCGGCAATCAGGGCTTTCAGGTCGTTCAACATTGCGGCCTCGTCGGCTGCGGTAGTGGTCGGCATAGAGTCGTCCTCGACAGGTGCTGGCAAGATAGTTGTCTCCGCGGGCGAAGACGAAGGATCAGAAATGAGTTGTGGCGTAATGCTTGAAACGGTTGCAGGAACTGCCGCAGATACGGTTCGGGCAGGTTCAACCCAGAAGCGCTTGCGATCGAACGGATAAGTTGGCAGCAGTGCGCGCTTGCGCCGAGCCTTGCCGTGCAATGTGTGCCAGTCCGGCAGAACTCCCGCTGCCCACAGGCGGCCGAGCGCTGTCAGCAGAGCGCGCTCTTCGGCAACGCCGTCCCTGACGCCTGCCTGCGATGCGAAGACCACCGGAGCGTGAGCTGATGCAGCTTTGTCGCGCGACGTATCGAGCAGTGTCTGGCGCACGATCTGCACAAGCGTCTCGCCGGGGCCGACCTCAAGCAGGATCGTATCGGGCGCTGCGGCAACGGCATGGACAGCATCGGCAAAGCGCACCGTCTGGCGCAGATGTCGCACCCAATAGTCTGGCTGTCCAACATGATCTGCGGTGATCCACGCTCCTGTCAGCGTTGAGACGTAGGGAATCGATGGCGCGCTGAAGTCGATCTTCGCAGCGTGACCGGCAAATTCATCCAGCATGGGATCAAGCATGCGGCTGTGGAAGGCGTGCGATGTGACCAGCCTGCGGTGCGCGATCTTCTCCGTATCGAGACGTGCAATGAAGGTCTGGATCGCATCTTCCGCTCCGGATACGACGCAAAGCTTTGGACTGTTCACCGCCGCGATGTCTAGTTGGGCGTTCGTTGATTCAATAAGCGAAGCGACTACTTCATGATCGGTGCGAATCGCCAGCATGGCACCGTGGGGCAGGCTCTGCATCAGCCGGCTGCGCGCGGCGAGCAGCCTCAAAGCATCTTCGAGCGTGAGCACACCCGAAAGGCACGCCGCTACATATTCGCCCACGCTGTGGCCAATCATCGCTGAAGGTGTAACGCCCCATGAAAGCCACAGCTGCGCCAACGCGTATTCAACCGCAAAGATTGCAGGCTGCGCATAGAGGGTCTGGCTCAATGTCTGGGCAGCTTCATCGGTGGCTTCTGCAGGATAGACAACGCTGTGCAAGCTTTTGCCCAGCAGCGGCTGCAGAACCGAGTCACATGCGTCGAAGTGCTCACGGAAGACCGGCTCCGCATCGTAAAGCTGCCGCCCCATGTTCACCGTCTGAACACCCTGACCCGGAAAGCAGAAGACAATGCGCGGATTCTCAAACGGCTTATCGTTCTGAACGAGATCGTTACCTGTCAGTTCGTTGAGCCTGGACGCTTCGCCGATGCTTGAGACAACCGCAGCGCGACGCAGTTTGTGCAGACCACGGCCCACCTGGAGCGTATAGGCTGCATCAGCCAGATTGGTATTGGGATGCTGAGCAAAATGTTGACCCAGCGAATCAGCTATCTTTCCCAATGCGGTTGGCGTCTTCGCCGACCAGACCAAAAGCTGTGTCCCACTTCCCGGCTTTGATGAAACAACCGCAGGCGGTTCTTCGATAATCACGTGAGCATTTGTGCCGCCAACTCCGAAGGCGCTGACGCCGGCTCGCAACGGAAATCCGTTGCCGTTCCAGGTACGCTTTTGCTGGTCGATGAAAAACGGGCTGTCCTCGAGATGCAGATCTGGATTGGGTTTCGTGAAGTGCAGCAGGCCGGGAATTGTCCGGTTTTCAATCTGCAACACAGTCTTAATGAGGCCGATAGCTCCCGCCGCAACGTCGAGATGACCAACGTTGGCCTTTGCAGTTCCGAGCGAGCAAAAGTGTGCCGCCGAAGTCGTTGATCGAAAGGCCCTGGTGAGAGCTGCAACTTCGATAGGATCGCCAAGCGGCGTGCCCGTTCCGTGCGCTTCAAGATAGCTGATTGAATCGGCAGAAACGCCGGCCATCTTTTGCGCACGCATAATTACCTGCGCCTGTCCTTCAACGCTAGGCGCGGTGTAACCCACCTTCATCGAACCATCGTTGTTGAGCGCAAAGCCGCGAATCACGGCTAAAACCTGGTCCCCGTCAGCGAGCGCGTCGTCAAGCCGCTTGAGCAGCAGCACTCCTGCACCGTGCCCGAATACAGTGCCGCTCGCCTTCTCGTCGAAAGGGCGGCAGTGGCCATCCATCGAGGCCAGACCGCCTTCCTGCGCAATGTATCCGCGACGCATCGGAAAGGTCACCGAAACCGCGCCCGCCAGTGCCATGTCGCAGCCTTGCGTCTGCAGGCTCTGGCAAGCTTGCGCTAAGGCCACAAGCGCGGTCGAGCACGCAGACTGCACTGACATGCTCGGCCCATGCAGATTGAGCTTGTACGAGATGCGCGTGGGCAGAAAATCCTTGTCGTTGCCCATCATCGTGGCGTAGTTGCCCACTTGGTAGTTGCCGGTGAACTCCTCAAGGAAGCTGCGCTGGTCAGCAAGATTGCGCATAAAGTAAGTGTTCATGCTGCAACCGGCGAATACCCCAACCGACTCCCGAATTCGGTTGGGTGCGTAACCTGCGCGCTCGAGCACTTCCCATGCGCACTCCAGGAAGATTCGATGCTGGGGATCCATTTGCTCGGCTTCTTTGGGGTACACGCCAAAGAACTCAGCATCGAACATGTCAGGATTTTTCAGCAGCGGACGCGCTGCGACATAGCCGTCATTCCGTTCTGCAATGGCTCGTTCGTTCGGCTCCAGTTCATCGCGATCAAAGAAAGTGATCGATTCAACTCCATCGCATAGGTTCTTCCAGAATTCATCGACCGACTCCGCGCCAGGAAAACGACCAGTCATGCCGATAATGGCGATAGCGGAAGATAGGTCCGGGTTCCTGCTGGAAAACCTAAATGGACGGGGCTCGGTTTCCTGTGCCGAGGCAAAGGCTGAATCCGCCGGTGTCTCGCCGCGTAGCAAGCTTGCCAGTGAGCGCACAGTAGTGTGTTCGAAGACGGTTGCGATGGGCAGATTGCGCTCGAAGGCCGCGTTGACTCGCTTTAACAGAAGCGTGGCTAATAGCGATGTTCCACCGACTTCAAAAAAATTATCGTCGATGCTGATCTGAGGCAACCCGAGCAGGGTTTTCCATATCTCACAAATGGCAGCTTCGTACGCGGTCTCACCGCCTGCTGGTGAGTTGACGCCGGTCGAGTTGGCTCTGCCGTCACGCTGCATCTCAATCCCATCCCTGCAACATCAATTCGCATCGGACTTCTTAGTCTCTAATTGCGTTCACAATGCAGTCGCACTCAGGCGATTCAAGCCGTGCGCTCTAGATATCCCGGGCGAAAACAGTATCCTGCTCCTCAGTTTTTTCCGTCTGTGGTACAAAGGACGTTCCTGAGGCGCGCGCAGCTTTCTTGTTTGGCTTCAACCACTCCTGCAGATTGACCCGATCGCTGCGAAGCTCAAACTCACGCAGGTCATGATTGAGCGACTCTTCGACACGCGCGGGATGGACCTTGTTTACGACCGCCGCAGCGCCCGCTACGCCAAGCCGCTCCAATAGCCGTGCAGAACGTGTCAGCCAGGCTTTGTGTGTCTTGCCAGCTTCAGAAACCAGCACGGTGACGTCGGCCATGCGCGCCAGGTATTCGGTCTCTGCTGAAATCAGCAGCGGCGCGGCGTCAATCAGCACAATATCGTACTCGGCGGAAAGAGCCTTGAAGCTCTCGAAGACCAAACTATTCATCGGCGAGACACGCATTGGCAGCGGGCTACGACCCATCATGGCAGGTTGCAGTTCCGTACTCCCGCTAGGGTTTACTGTGGCGGGATCGGGAAAGCTTACAGCGCGCTTTTGCAGATCTGTGCCAAGTGTCACAAAGGCGACCGGCTCGGAGTTGCCGGAAGGATCAATAACCAGCGTCTTCCGTCCCAGCTTCGCCAGCGTGCTTCCAAGGTTTCCGATGATCGACGAGGTGCCCGCACCGGAATTCACGCCGGTAATGACAAAGGTGCGCGCTCCAGCCTGCCGCGAAGCATGATCAAGTCCAGCCGCCATGCGAAGTGCGCATTCGTCAAAGACAATCTGCGTGACTTCACGATCGTCGAACAACATCCCAATGGGCGCGAATCCCAGCACACCCTCGACGTCGGTTGCCGTATAGATATGCGGGTCCAGCAGATCTAGGACGACAGCCGTCAGCACTCCCAGGAAGACCGAAAAGGGGAAGATCAGGAGTAGCAGCATCCGAATCTTGCTCTTCTCTGGCAAAAGGGGTGGCATCGCAGGGGAAAAGAGATGAACGGAACCCGGGGAGCTACTCTCCAGCTCCAGGTTGCTGATGCGTTCATCAACGGCGGCATACCGTGTCTGCAGGCGCACCAGATTGGCCTCGATCTCCTCGGCGCGCTGGATCTTCGGTGCCTGGTCTGCTGCCATCCGTGTGCCATGTTGCAGGTCGCCATTCAATCGGGACTCATACATCTGTGCTTGGCTAAGCTGAGTGTGGAGCTTTTGTTGCAGCCGCGCCGCAGCCTTGCGGCGCAGATCGGTCTGCATATCCTGAATGGCTTTGTCGATCTGCTCCAGCCGGTCTTCGGTCTGTCTGCGCATCGGATGGTTTTCGGTCATCCCAGCAAGCTGGGTCACCAGCGCGGCCCGCTGCGTGCTGAGCGAAGTCTTCAAAGCCATCAACCCCGGATCGTTGGCGATGATTTCGTCGGCAGCGGCGTTCAGAGCTGAGCCAGCTGCCGATGAGTCGCCACCGCTTAATGCTGCCAGCTCGGTCTCTGCCTGAACACGGTGCTCATGCGCCGTTGTCAGATCGGTCTGTATCTTGGCATTTTCTGCGTCGACTACGCTGGAGCCCTTGCTTACAGTAGCAACACCGAGGTCCCTGGTGATCTGCGCCTGCTCCTTGAGCAGAGCGTCAGAATCGGTTTGAATGCGGCTCAGCTCTTCCTTCAGTGTGGCCAGGCGCTCGTCTCTACCGTAATACTCTTCTGAGCGTGCCTTTTCGATGTAGACATTTGTTACCGTATTAACGATTTCGGCAAGGTGCTCGGGGCGGTAGCCCTCAAGCTGTATCTGCACCTGGTAAGTAGCGCCCAACCGCGTGATGTCGAGTGAGTGCTGCAGGCGAGAGACTGCCGATCGCTCGGATTCGCCGGGGGCAGCCCAGATGCCTGCAGGCATCTTGTGTAGCGCCTCGGCGATGATGTCATAACGGGCGATATCGTGGACGATCTCCTGCACGAAAGAGTCGTATGGGCGGTCTAGCTCGCGATCCTCGATTAGAGTCTTGGGAACAGTCGGTGAAACATAGATGGTGCTTGCTGCCGCGTAGTACGGCTTATGGCGTGCCACCACCGCCAAGCCCAGTCCTAGTACGAGCAGCGTTACAACAATGGACGCGACCTTATGCAGCCGCAGGCTCTTCAGGACGTTGATCCGGATTGGGCTTATGCGGGAGGCCGGACGCAGCGGGTACTGCGACGAAATCGGATTCTGCGGCTCCGGAAGGCTTGTCTGTGTCAGATACATACGCTCAGATCCTCGGAGAATCTATGGTGGTGTCTGGAAACTCGATGGGCTTTGGGCATCTCCGCTCCCGCAGTCCACGTTGAAAAAATGGCGTAGTTCAGAAAGCAGCGACTGATGCCAGGCCGATCAGCGACGTCACCGGACTGATGCGATTGAAGACGTACGTAGCTTTGAAGAAACCAGTTTTCGGAATCATGATTACGTCGCCTGAATGGAGCGTGTACTCGTTGTGCCCGCCAAGGGTTGCCAACTGCTTGTAAGTTGTCTTAAACGTCTTGCCCGTCGAAGGCTGAATGATTTGAATCTGCGGATTGAAGCCGCCACCCTCACTGCAGCATCCAGACTCGGCAAGAACCGAAGCCAGCGTCGATGCCGGCGTCAATGGAATCGTGCCAGGACGAGTTACCTCACCGATAACCGACACAAACTGCTCTTTGGGCTCGGGCACAAAAATGATGTCATTACGGCGCAGGCGCATATCTGCAAGGTCATTGCCGCTCATCAGGAGCTTGCGTAACTCGACCTGGTAGGTTTCACTGTTGCCCCGATAGATCGTGCAAATCTCTGGAATACCCGACCCGATGGCCGTGGTTACGCCCTCTTTGCTGACAGTCGGCGAGATGAGGCCTGCCCGGCTGATGGCGTTCAGAAGCGTGGGAGTTTCATCAAAGGAGATCTCGCCCGGATGCTGTACGTAGCCCATGACGCGCACGCGATTTGACGTGTATTTGTCGATGCGCACGGTAACGCTGAGATCGGTGTAGAACGTCGATAACGCCTTGATGATGGCGTCTCCAGCCTCAACACGGGTAAGACCGGCAATATGTACTGGGCCTGCCAGGGACAGGGTGATCCGTCCATCCGGCCCGATAGTATGCAGTCCGGTTAACTCAGTCCTGCCTGGGAAATCAAGGGTGATCTGATCACCGGCTCCCAGAGTGTACTCTTCATTTGCTGCAGGCTCGGAGTCTGCAGCGGCCTTCTCGTTGCGGAGGACCAACGCAGGATCACCCGTCAGCGGATTCACTTGCTGAGAGGGGGTAATTCCTGGCACCGCGGGTGGTACGACCTGTTCTACGGGCTGTTGCGCCGCCAGCGAACCGGATATGCAGGCGAGCACTAATGCGATGCATGGCACGGCAACGATCTTTGATCCCAATTTCATTTCAAACCCTCCGACCGAATAACGGAACCAGGCGGCTTCCTGAACCTGGATTCCTCGCTTGCTTGCATCGACCGTTGTTGCGGTCGCCCGTGGCTATGCCATCTAACTCCCAAGTATGGGCTGGTCTCAAGTAACCGCCAATCCCTACAAGGTGTTATCTCGTTCCGTGCGCACCCAGGCCGCCTTGGCGCTTGATCCTCGCAAAACTCCCGGAATCATCCAAAGCTTGCGCAGGATATACCAGGGAGACATCGCCAATAACTTCAAACTATTTAGAAAATCCGGTCCTGCCCATGCTGCAGTTAGCACATGTGCCAAAACCACTCCAAGCGAAGCTCCTGCATACCAGCGCAACCAGGTGAGCGGGAGGCAAACCGTAACCAGTAATGCAAAGACCCCATAAGCAAGGGGCAGGCCCGACAAGTCACACAACGGTTCAATCAGGCGTAGCCGTCCAAACAAGATGTTGCCAACTAGCGGCAAAGCCCAGCGACGGGCGGTAAGCAGACGGCCACCTTCCCAGCGCGAGCGCTGTACCGCTTCGCCTACACGGGACTCAGGGAAATCTGCGCGGATGACGGCTTCCTCCAGGTAGCGAACCTTTTGGCCGGCCATGACGAGGTGCAAGTGATACTCCAGGTCTTCAACTACTGAAAATGCGTCGTACGGAATCGTCTCCAGTACAGTGCGCGCAATGGCGAATCCGTTTCCCAGAATCCCCGAAGACAGTCCCAGCCGCTCGCGGCCTCTTGGCCGGACCACATTGAATCCACGAAAGGCCAGTGCTGCCAGTTGGGTACTGGAACGATCCGTCGTGCTCTCCATCTCGTAGCGACACTGTACAACCGTGGCTCCGGCGGCAAACGCGGCCCCAACTGCAGAAACCGTGTTGGATGAAACAACAGAGTCGGCGTCAACCACCATCACCGCATTCGCTCCTGCAGCGAGCGCATGTTCAAATCCATGCCGAAGCGCAAAGCCTTTGCCACGCGCCTCCGGATCGTTATAGACCAGCACCTCGGCTCCGGCAGAGCCGGCCTGAGCGGCTGTCCCGTCCGCACAGTTATGAGCTACAACGATGATCTTTCCGGACGGTCCAGCTGAGGCCCGCAGGCTGAGGACTGAACGCCCGACCAGAAGCTCTTCATTATGCGCAGGAACGATAATCGCCAGATCTAGGCGAGCGTTCTCTGTACCCGGCTTCCGCCGGCGCGCGGGCAACGCGTTGGCAGCAGTCACCAACAGCAATTCCAGCACCAGCGGCAACGTGACTAGCACCAGTACTGCGCCCAGCAATGTGAACAAAAGGTGTGTCATGGCAACCAATGCCGTTCCTTGTGCCGATAGTTTGCGCCGCAAAGTGAAAGAGGCATCATCTGCCCGCGCTTGCGAAGGCGGATGGAATGAGAGTTGGTTCTTCGCTCCCCGTGGCGTCTACGATCCGCCGGCAAACATCCTGAAGTAGCTCCATTCGAACATCCACATATGCCGTTTCGGGCAGAAAGGAGCCCAAGGGCGGGGTAAAACTGGCCAGCAATCGCTGCTCGGCCTTTGCAGTCCGGTAGAGAGCGTCGCTTACCATCGTAGTCGTCATGAAATAGTTATGCAATTGCCCGGTCCGCAATACCCTCCACAGGTGCGCCGGCAGTTCTGCAAGCCATAGTTGCTCGCGCCGCCGCCGCATCTGGCTCTCTAGACTGATCAGCGATCCCAGCGATTCAGGCCCCAGATAACCGATCCGCGACATATCGAGGACGATATTCATCCCTTCCGAATAGGCCGTCCGGCTGCAGACATTGAACTCCTCCAACGCGGCACCGGTCAGGTCGCCGATCATTGAGATCAGCTTGGTGTTGCCTACCTGGTGCACCACAATGCTTGGCTCGGTCGAACGCTTCGGTTGCGCTGCGCTGGCCGCAATGTAACCAGGCAAATGGCAAAGCAGGCAAAGCGCATCCGAAAAATACCGCGCCGCCAGCCGCTTGGGCTCCTGCCAGACCCGATGCAGCCATTCCAGCCCGTTACGCTGCATCCATCGGGGCGCTCGGGGCACGGTCCCGGAGATTGAATCCAGGGTCCCACCCACTCCGATGCAGACCGGAACTTTCAGCCTGTCGCGGTGCATAGCCAGCCACTCCTCTTGTTTGGGATTGCCAAAAGCCACTAATAAAATGTCCGGCTCCGCTGCCTCAATCCGGCGCAGAATCTCTTCGTGATCCATCTTTTCAAGCGGTTTCGGCTCTGGTGAATACCGACCTGCTATGCGCAGATTGGGAAAGCGCTGCCTGAGCACTTTGGCTGCTCTCTCAGCCCGGCTTTCGCTCGCGCCCAGCAGAAAAATGCTATATCCGCGCCGCTCTGAAACTTCAGCAAGGCGTTCCACCAGGTCAATCCCGGTCACGCGTTCTTTCAAAGGGGTTCCGATCAACCGGGACATCCAGACCACCGGCATGCCATCGGGAACCACCATGTCACATGAGCAGAGCGTGTCGCGCAGCCGCCGATCGCGCATGGCGTTCTTCAGAAAGTCGACATTGGCCGTTGCTATCTGATGGAAGCCGCCCTCGCGTATTTGCTCTTCGATTAACGCTACAGCTTCATCCATTGTTACGTTGTGAAACGGAATACCAAGGACTGCTACATTGGTGCAGGAAAGGTTCAGCATGTCTAGCTCCATTGCAAGTTCTGTGCCTGCGATGTGTGCAGGTCATGGGTATCGATCCGACAAGTCCGCGGAATCGCGGTTGGCAGGATCGTGAAACGGAGTCAAGCAAACATTGATTTGGCGCCATGATGTGCACCCTGAAGCGAAGTTATTGATGAACTGCAAGCTCGTTCTCAGCAAAAGCAACGTCGTCGTTGATCTGCATCTTGTAGAACAGCCAATCCGGATCGCTGTGCAGTATCTCTGCAAGTTGTGCGCGGATGTCGCTGGTAGGTTCGCGAAATCCGTTCATGATGCGGCTTAAAGAAGCCTCATGGATGCCGAGCATGCGGGCCAGGCGATTTTGACGGATGCCAGTGGTGTACATCCGTAGCTTTAGATTGGGATAAATGTCTCTATTCAATGTCACGAATTCGCTCTCGGGTTTTAAGTCTTCAGTGCCTGCAGGGCAGGAAGAAGCTGTTACTTCTTAAATCCGAGTCAGCAATCTCCGTGCCAAACGGAATAGTGCTTGTTTGTCAACATATTGTTGTTAAGAGTCGGAGCAACTTTCCCAAAAAGTCTCCATATTTCCCGAAGTATCTAAAAGGCGGGACTATCTGGCGGAAATAAGTATCTCCGGGATAATTAAAGTTAAGAACCTTAGGTATCTATTTTGAACGCAGACGGGTCACCGGCGACCTACTCTTGAGTAACTTATAATGGGTGGTTTAAGGTTACTGTAGTTATCGTAAATATATCCCCACTGGCCTTTCTGAAAGTGACGTGCGGAGGCTCAAACGAGGGATTTAAATTGCCTCGTTAAATCCCCTCCGGTATACTCCAGCTATTGCCGAAGTTGTGAAAGATGAACTGGGTATTTTCGGGCTGCAAGCCCAAAATTTTGGGGCCTGTTTATCTTTCGCGGCAACAATTTGTTTTGATTTAAACCGCCCGACGGATGCGAATAGGCCTACGGATCTGTCTTGTGCTGAGAATGAACCGAGACGGTGAACCGCAGTTCTCAATTGACTTGATTCTCGAATGACGAGGGTGAATGGGCGGACACGTAGTTCTGGTCTTACAAAATCCGCAGATGCACGAGCAGTTGATCCATGATCTAGCCTCCGAGGGCTGCTGCGCCTTGTGCTTTCGCTCTGCGGAAGAAGCTGTTCATTATCTGCGCCAACCGGGGTGTCCGGCCTCCGTCGCCGTCTTCAATGTCACTATGCGTCGCCAGAGCGATTCCTCAGCGTTGCTGGAATTGGCCAACCTGCGACCGGAACTCCAGGTCCTTCTTGCCACACAGGATTTGAAAGATGTTAGAGAAGGAAGCTCGCTGCTCGACCTGACTCTTGGGGGGCGTCCCGTCTTTCAGAGTCTGGACAAGCCGCTGAATCATCCTGAGTCAGGCGCCATCTTGCGATCTGCGCTCAAGTCAGCCGTCTCAGTTGCCAATGCAGCCTTTCTGGAAGAAAGCTCACTGTTGGGAAATACGCACCTTCCGTATTCCGAGGAGTTTTTGCGCCGGGTTGGCATGGCCGATGTCCCGGTTCTCCTAAGCGGAGAGACTGGAGTAGGAAAGGAAGTGATGGCTCGGAGGTTGCGTTTCTATTCCCGCCGTTACGACAAGCCATTTCTCAAGCTCAATTGCGCTGCGTTGCCGTCTGAATTGGCCGAAAGCGAACTCTTCGGCTGCGCCAAAGGGGCATTCACCGGTGCGACTGCAGACCGTCAGGGCCGTTTCGAGACAGCTCAGGGCGGGACAATTCTGCTTGACGAGATTGGCGATATGGATCTTCGCCTGCAGACCAAGTTGCTGCAGGTGCTGCAGGATGGAGAGATTCAGCCGCTCGGCAGCAACCGTACGATCAAGGTCAATGTGCGTGTGATGGCTGCAACCCATCGCGACCTGACAAGAGCAATCCAGGAAGGGGCGTTTCGGGAGGATCTGTATTATCGGTTGAACGTTGTCAAACTAGTCATTCCACCGTTGCGGGAACGACGTGAAGAGATTCTGCCGCTGGCGGAACTCCTCCTTCTGCGCCACCTGCCTCACGGACAGCGCGCACCTGTGATGTCGGAGGATTTGAAGCGATTTTTCACCACCTATCGTTGGCCCGGCAATGTGCGAGAGCTGGAAAACGTGATGCGAAGGTTTCTCGTTTACCAAGATGCCGATCTCATCATGCAGGAGCTGCTGGCCGCGGATACCGACCAACGCCAGCAGATCGCATCGGCAAAGGTTGCCGACTTTCCTGAAGCAAGCCCAGAAGGAATGGTTACTGCGGATAAAGTGGACAGCCTTGATCGGCTGGCCGAGGCCTCCCGCAACGCCGAGATGGAATTGATAAGGGAAGCGTTGGAGGCCAAACGCTGGAACCGCCGCCAAGCGGCCGCGGCGCTCCAGATCGAGTACAAGGCATTCCTCTACAAGATGCAAAAGTACGGCATCGTGGCATCCAAGGGAAAACGGGGCGAGATCAGCGCTTGAGAAGGATCGTCAAATCGCCTGCTTCCGGTAAAATCCACTGAACCAGCATTCCCGATTATCTGTGACCAGGAGCTTACCTGTGTTCGACAACATTCGCGAGGACTGGCGTACACACGAACGCCAGTGGACGCGTCAGGGATTCTGGGTGATGGTGGTGTACCGTTTTGGCAACTGGCGCTACGGTATCCGCGGCCGTATTCTGCGGCTCCCATTTTCCTTCGTTTATAAACTGCTTAAGGTGCTGTCTGAGATTCTCACCGGGATCGACCTTCCCTGCGAGGCCAAACTGGGACGGCGTTTTCGGATTGATCATTTTGGCGGCATTGTCATCAGCGGCGATGCCACCTTTGGCGACGATTGCGTCATCCGCAACGGAGTCACGGTTGGCCTCCGTCATACCGGTCAGCGAGGAGCGCCGGTAATCGGCAACCGAGCTGACATCGGCGCCGGTGCCAAGGTATTGGGCAGCATCCAAATCGGCGATGATGTAGCGATTGGAGCGAATGCGGTCGTCATCACGGACGTTCCAGCAAATTCGATTGCGGTTGGAGTGCCGGCCAGAATCCTGCCCCGCAAATCAGCCGGGAGCGCCGATTAGGAAGATCAGCCTCGTGCTACTGCGGTTTCGTGCCGCCGCATCTCGCGTTGAAGCAGCCCGGCCAGGCTATCGACATACGGCTTCCGGAACATAGAAAGATGATCGCCGGAAACGAACTGGACGTCCACACCGTCGCGAGCTACAACACTCCAGCCGAGAGTGGCATCGGCCTCTGTGCGATCGGGAACATCTGCGGCGCGATACAGATTCAGCTTGCCCGGATAGGGACGAACTGAAAGATCTTTCAGCGCCGACATTGTGGCGTGGACATGATGGTATGCAGTCCCTGAGAGAGAAATGTTGAAATGCCTTTGCAGCCACAGAATCACCCTGTAGCTGATCGCGTAGTAGTGGTCAACCGCCCACTCCCAATTCCCGTCCACGGCATCGCCAATGTAGGTCAACCGCTCGCGCCATGAGATTTGCCGCAGGCGCACCCAGTGAAAAGCAACTTTCTTCCAAAGCCTTGAAAGCCAGGCTGTGAGGCCTCTGGCCGGCGCAAAGCCGGGACGCTCGGCGTCGAAAAGAGCCACCAGGCCAACCTGGTGGCCACCCTCACGCAACTGCCGCGCGATCTCTACCGTTAGTGTGCCGGCTGCGCACCATCCAGCCAGATAGAGCGGACCCTCGGGACATACAGCAAGAATCTCTCTGCAGAACTGGCGTGCCCGCTCGGCGACGTTCATTGGCTCCCGTTCATCACCCAACTCGCGAACACCGTAGACCGGACGATCCGGCTCAACCATCTCCAGCATCGCGTTATAGAGCAGATAAGACTGGATCAGGAAGATAGGCGCTGAACGTCCATGGGGGCGAATTGGCACAATCGTCGACGGAACAATGCCTTTGCGAATCACACGTGCCAGCTCGCGCACCGTGGGAGCATCGAAGAGCAATGAGATCGGCAGCCGCGCGTGCAGTTCACGGTCAATGCGCGCGAACAAGCGAATCGTCAGCAGGGAATAGCCACCATAACGGAAAAAGCTGTCCGTTACTCCGATGGAGTCGTTGCGCAGAGTTTCGCGGAAGATGGTGAGCAGTTTCTCCTCCAACTCATCGGCCGCATCTTCTGCTGCCGGATGAATTGGAACGGCTTGACCGGAGACGGATTCGGGCACCGGCAGAGCGCGCCGGTCGATCTTGCCGCTTGTTGAAAGCGGGAACCGGTCTACCTGGACAATTGCAGTAGGAAGCATGTATTCAGGCAGAGATTTAGCAGCGAACTCAATCAGCAGTGTTGTATCGAATGTTGTGCCAAACTTGTTATCCGGAACGATGACGTAGGCGACGAGACGCGGCTCACCTGGAATGTCTTCGCGAAGCATCACGACCGCATCGGCTATCGAGGGATGGCCGCGCAGCACGGACTCGATCTCTCCCAGCTCGATGCGATAACCGCGCAGCTTGACCTGATGGTCCAGCCTCCCAAAAAACTCAAACTGATTTCCATCAACGAGACGTACCAGGTCGCCGGTACGAAACAGAAAACGAGACGGATCGGGTCCGAAGCGATCGGGAATAAACCGCTCCGCTGTAAGCTCAGGCTGCGCAACATACCCAGGGCTGACCCCAACGCCGCCAATGCAAAGTTCTCCAGGAACACCCGGCGGCAGAGGATGGCCGGCATTATTCACCACATAAAAGCTGGTATTTGCCATCGGAGGCCCCACAGGGACGATTCCCGACTCCTTCTTGAGACGAATGACTGATGACCAGATCGTAGTTTCTGTCGGCCCATAGCAGTTCCACAGTTCGCCTCCGATCCGCATCAACTCATTCGCCAGCTCCCGCGACAACGCCTCTCCACCGCACAACATCTTGAGGCCGCGCTTTCCACTCCACCTCGAAGTGATCAGGAGGCGCCACGTTGCGGGCGTCGCCTGAAAAGAAGTAATCTCGTGCTCCTCGATCAGATGGGCAAGCCGGTAGGGGTCAGCCGCGTCATGGCGGCTGGCAATAACCAACGTTCCACCTGAACAGATGGTTAGGAACATATCCATAGTGGCGATGTCGAAGGAGATAGGTGCGGAGGCCAGAGTTCGGTCAGTTTCGCTCATGCCCGGCTTCTGCTGCATGGCGCAGATCAGATTCAGCAAGGAACCATGCGTAATCCGTACGCCCTTGGGCTTGCCGGTGGTCCCTGAGGTGTAAATGGTGTACGCGAGATCATCCGGCGTGGATGCGGGAGGCAGTAGCGGCAGCGTCTCGGCCTTGAGCTTTAACCCATCTACAGATATCAGAGGCATTGAATTCTGTTCGAGCCCGCGCAGCAGGTCCACGACCTCTCTGTTGGTCAAGAGCGCTACGGGCTGGCATTCATCAAGGATGCCGCGCAACCGCTGATATGGGTGGCTGGGTTCGAGCGGCACATAGAAACTCCCAGACTTGAGCACCGCAAGCAATGTCATCGGCAAGTCAACGGTGCGTTCCATGCAGATCGCCACGGCGCGCCCAGGACCAGCCCCCAGTGAAACCAGATACCGGGCAAGTTCCGTGCTGCGCGTTTCCAACTCCCGATAGGTGTAACGTCGCAGACCCGCCACCACGGCTGTTGCGTCGGGTCTTCGTCTGGCCTGTGCTGTAAATCGGTCGGGAACGGTTGGCTCTCCGGGAAAGTCGACAATGGCGCCATTGAGCTTCCTATAAAACTCTCGCGCGACCGACTCGTCCCACAATGGCAGGTCGCTCACCGGTGTATCCGAGGTACTGCTTGCTCCAGTCAGGAGAGCCAGAAGGTAGCCAAGCCAGCGGTCGAGAGTCAGCGCAGTCCATGGTCCGGCCGGGCTGGAGAGCTCCAGGCGCGAGCCATTGTCTCGCACGGAGAGTAACAGGGCGCAGTCATCGACATCCGGAGCGCTTTCGTTCCCCGCCTCGAAGTCGTAGCGGACGACATTTCCCGAGATCTTTCTCGATGAGACGAAGGGCTGCCGGACGACCTCTGACGGTGCCCCATCATTGCTCGGGCTGCGCATAGCAAGAAGAACGGTTGCAAGCGACGTTTCAGCTTCCAGATTGAATTGCAGTTGGGATGTCCCGGCAACGATGACGATGGTGTCCTGCCGTGTCAGACGATTCAGCAGGGCGACGAGACCGGCCAGCAGCAGGTTTTCGAACGACGTCCCCGACTCACGGGCCGCCGCTTCCAGCACTGCAATCTCATCCGACAGAATGGTGCGCCCTGCATGGTTGCCGTGCCGTCGGTCGGCGGCAGACGACTCCAGGGGAAGGAATTTAGTCAACGGAACTTCGGTGTTCCTTTTATGAAAGGACAGCGGCAACGGGTCAGCCCCTCAAAAATCGTAATCGCAACAAGGTGGAACAACAAGGCACTCATCGTGACAGTTCGTGATTACACTCTGCCTACGATTTCATCTTCAAGGTCTCGCACAAGAGTTTCAGTCTCTCTGAGGCGTTGATTTTACGGACAATTCCAATCTGGGCCTCCCGTTCAATCCCGAATCTGGTTGCTGTCCTATAACCTTTTGATGTAGCAACAACGACTTTTGGTTGTTCGTTTTATCCTTTGCAAAAGCACCGTTTTGATCATTGTTCCTCACCGCAAATGAGGAAAAGGCAAGCTAAGGCCAAACATATGCCGAATTGCCAGGCCGGCAGCAAGCAAGGTTACAAAAGTCAAAGTCATCAATCCGTCCTGCCTCAGCATCCCTAAACCCTGCCGGTACGATGCAAAGACATTCACGAAGTACATCGGCAGATCACTCACAGCGACTGCAGCAAC
>Ga0206935_10050_pt1 | contig 41856 bp, 47 predicted proteins | sample Alteio_BWOrgHeat_13_FD_152924 | JGI IMG/M metagenome (GOLD analysis project Ga0206935, IMG submission 152924) | Enriched cells from forest soil in Barre Woods Harvard Forest LTER site, Petersham, Massachusetts, United States -... | ecosystem: Environmental > Terrestrial > Soil > Temperate forest >...
CGCATTGTAAAAAGTGCGGTACCCTATTAATTTAAACAACATGACCCAAAAACGCTCAATTACGTTCTTCGTAATGGCAGTTCCCATTATCATTTCTACGCTTGTTAATAGCGCAAATAGTAATAAAAATGTAACGAACTCAGCATCTTTGCCTAAAGATGCAAAGGCCTTGCCAGGCAATGCAAACGATGATTTAAGCTTCTGCAACGAAGCGTTGCCGGTTAACGATGCTACTGTAACCCGTAAGCTGCTGTACTCGCTGCAAAAAAACGACTACAAAACCATACAGTCGAACATTCTTCAAATCAAAGCAATTAAAATATTCCCCATCATCGATCCTATTTTAAAAGCCTACGGTATCCCTGATGATTTTAAGTATATGCCCCTTGTAGAGTCGGGATTGAACGCCGGTACCTCTCCAAAAGGCGCCAAGGGTGTTTGGCAGCTAATGGCGGGCACGGCCCGTATCTTGGGCCTCAGGGTTGGCCGCAAAGACGACGAACGCCTCAACCTCCAAAAATCAACCGTTGCCGCCTGTAAACATATCAGGGACCTTCATGCTGAATTTAACAGCTGGACGCTGGCAGCCGCCGCTTATAACGACGGAGACGGAAAAATAGCAAGAGCCATAAACAAGCAAAATGAGGATAATTATTTCAGGATGCACCTTAATCACGAAACCGGAACCTACGTATATAAACTTGTAGCGATGAAAGAGATAATTAGCCAGCCCGAAAAGTATGGCTATAAGAATATTTAAAACCAACGCTTTGACGGTTTATAACTAACCCAGGTTTCAGAGACTGATATTACGGGGCGCCCAGGGCCGGTTTTTCATACGGAAAGATCGGCTTTTTTTTATTCACCACTGTTACTAATCTCGCAATTTAAGTGTCAAAACCGGTGGGTTTTTGATAAAGATCATAAGTTTTTTCGACGCTCAGGAATGTACGTTAAAACGTTTTAAACGCGGTTTTTGAACCGAAAACCAATATTTTCAAAAGTCATAAAAAGCTAAGTATTTGATAATCTGACTTATATATTTTACCTTTGCGGCACATTCTACCAAATGTTGTGCTTATGATTAAAAAAGAAATGACTAAAAAACACTTAATTACGTGCTCCGTAATGGCAGTGATGGTTATCATTTCCACCTTAAACATTTGCAGCGTACCGGCGGGCAAAATAGCAGTTGAACCGGTAAAAACACCAAATGAAAAACCTTTGGTTCCCTTGTTCACTCCCCCCCTGTTTGTGTTAAAAAATGCTTTGGCTGACGAGGAGTACAGTTTCGCAAATGAAACTTTGCCTACTAATGATGCCCGGGTGAAACACAAGTTACAGCGGTCGCTGCAAAAACATGATTTCAAAAATGTGGGATCGAATATGCTGCAAAGCAAAGCCACCCAATGGTTCCCAATTATCGAGCCAATTTTAAAGGCTTATGGCATCCCTGATGATTTCAAGTACGTTCCCCTGGTTGAATCCGGGTTTGGCGAAAGCGTTTCGTCAAAAGGAGCGAGAGGGCTTTGGCAGTTTATGCCGGGAACGGCCCGTACCTACGGCCTGAAGGTGGGCAACGGTATTGACGAACGCATGAGCATGCGCAAATCAACCATTGCGGCCTGCAAATACATCCGGTCGCTTTACAGCGAGTTTAACAGCTGGACACTGGCAGCCGCCGCTTACAATAACGGCGAGATCAAATTAGCGCATGCAATAAACAGGCAAAGCGAAGACAATTACTTCCTGATGCACCTGAACGGCGAAACGGCGGCCTATGTTTATAACCTGGTGGCGATGAAACAGATCATCAGTCAGCCTGAGAAATACGGTTATAAGCCCTATTTGAAACCTGCGGAACTATTCGCATTTAACTAAGACTGTTTTACCATTTAAAGGTAAAAATTTATATTACGGAGCACTCAGCGGCCGGTCTTCCAGGATGGAGGGCCGGCCTTTTTTACGTATATTTGCAGGTGGTTGATTGAGTTGATTAAGTGAGTGGTTGATTGAGTTACACGCGTTTTAACCTAATCAACTTAATCCAACTCAATCAACCCAATCAACTAAAAATAATGATAGACAAAACCATTGATCTTGGCGAGCAAAATGAAGTAGAGGTTTTCGGGGCCAGGGTACATAATTTAAAAAATATCGATGTTTCCTTCCCGCGCAACAAGCTGGTGGTTATTACCGGTTTGAGCGGCAGCGGGAAATCCTCGCTGGCGTTTGATACCATTTATGCCGAGGGGCAGCGCCGGTATATGGAGACTTTTTCGGCCTATTCGCGCCAGTTTATGGGTGGTATGGAGCGTCCGGACGTTGACAAGGTGTCCGGACTGAGCCCGGTAATCGCCATCGAGCAAAAAACAACCAGTAAAAACCCGCGCTCAACTGTGGGCACCATTACGGAGATATACGATTTTATGCGCCTGCTTTTTGCCCGCACGGGCGAAGCTTACTCCTATGTAAGCGGCGAAAAGATGGAACGGATGTCGGAGGACCAGATCCTCAAAACTATATCCGAGCGTTTTAACGGCCAGCCGGTAAACATACTTGCCCCGGTGGTAAAGGCCAGGAAAGGCCACTACCGCGAACTGTTTGAGCAGATACGCAAACAAGGGTTTCTGAAGGTTTGGATTGACGGCACAATTGCCGACGTTGAACCCAAAATGCAGGTCGACCGCTATAAAATACACGACATTGATATCGTGGTAGACAGGCTGATGATCAGCGAGCACGACAGTAAACGGCTGTATACTTCCATCCAGTCGGCTTTAAAAATCGCGAAGGGCATAATCCGTATTGCTGATAAGGACAACAATGTTTTTTATTACAGCAAGTACCTGATGGACCCGGTTTCGGGCATCTCCTATGACGAACCGCAGCCAAATACTTTTTCGTTTAACTCACCATACGGCGCCTGCGAAAAATGCAACGGTCTGGGCTATATTTTCGAGGTGGATGAAGCATCGGTAATTCCAAATCCAAAACTAAGTATCGTTAACGGGGGCCTTGCTCCAATAGGTGAATACCGCGAGACATGGATATTCCAGGTGTTGAAAGCTTTGGCCAAAAAGTATGATTTTTCCTTGTCAACGCCTATTGAAAAACTGCCGAGGGAGCATTTAGAGACGATTCTGAACGGATCGACAGAAATGATCACGGTTGCGGTTGAGTACAATAAGTGGAATGTACAAAGCTACCAGGTGGCGTTTGACGGCATAGTACGGATGCTGGAGGAGCAGCAGGAACGCCGCGGCGAAGAAGGCATGGACGATATGGAAAACTACCGTGTTTTGCGCGCCTGCCCGGTTTGTGATGGCGCCCGGTTGAAAAAAGAATCGCTGCATTTTAAGGTGGACGGAAAAAATATTTTTGAACTGGCATGCATGGACATTAAAACCCTGCAGCAATGGTTCGAAGGGCTTGACACGCGCTTAACCGACCGGCAGAACGTCATAGCAAAAGAAATACTAAAAGAAATTAATGCCAGGATAGTCTTTTTGCTGGATGTGGGTTTAAGCTACCTGACGCTTGATCGCACCGCAAAAACTTTGTCAGGTGGCGAAGCGCAGCGCATCAGGCTGGCCACGCAAATTGGCTCGCAGTTGATGAATGTGATGTATATCCTGGATGAACCGAGCATCGGCCTTCACCAGCGCGATAATGAAAGGCTGATAAACGCCCTAAAAAACCTCCGCGACCTGGGCAATACCGTTTTGGTGGTGGAGCATGATAAGGACATGATATTGCATGCCGACCATGTAATCGACATGGGGCCGGCGGCGGGCGTGCATGGTGGCGAAGTAGTAGCGCAGGGCACACCGGCTGAATTGATGAAACAGCACACGCTCACCACCTCCTATATCAACGGCGAGCGCGAAATAGCCACACCCAAAAGCAGACGCACGGGCAACGGAAAAATATTAAGCCTGAAAAAAGCAGAGGGGCATAATTTGAAAAAAGTTTCAATAGACCTGCCACTTGGGAAGCTGATCTGTGTGACCGGTGTATCGGGCAGCGGGAAATCGAGCTTAATAACAGAGACGCTTTATCCTATATTGAATCACTACTTTTTCAGGGCAAAAAAAGTCCCGCTTCCTTACGAAAAAATTGAAGGGCTGACAGACATTGATAAAGTGATCGAGATCGACCAAACAGCGATTGGCCGCACGCCGCGCTCAAACCCGGCGACTTATACGGGTGTGTTCTCGGATATACGCAACCTGTACGTACAGCTGCCTGAATCGAAGATAAGGGGCTACAAGCCGGGCCGGTTTTCATTTAACGTGAAAGGCGGCCGCTGTGAGACCTGCCAGGGTGCGGGTCTGAAAGTGATCGAGATGAACTTTTTACCCGATGTGCAGGTGCCCTGCGAAGAATGCGGCGGACGTCGCTACAACCGCGAAACGCTTGAGGTTCGCTACCGGGGAAAATCTATCAGCGATGTGCTGGATATGAGCATTGAGGATGCCACACAGTTTTTTGAGCATATACCATCCATTTACCGCAAAGTAAAAACACTTTTTGATGTGGGTTTGGGTTATATTACTTTGGGCCAATCCTCCACAACGCTGTCCGGCGGCGAGGCGCAGCGGGTAAAGCTGGCTACCGAACTTTCCAAAAAAGACACCGGCAATACCTTTTATATCCTGGACGAACCTACAACGGGGCTGCATTTTGAGGACATTAACGTACTCCTGGGTGTATTAAACCAGTTGGTTGACAAGGGCAATACGGTTTTAGTGATCGAACACAACCTCGACGTAATAAAAGTGGCCGACCACGTGATCGATTTAGGTCCCGAAGGCGGCTCAGGCGGCGGCAAAATATTATTCTCGGGCACGCCCGAAGGATTGTGCAAAGTGAAAGACAGCTTTACCGGACAGTTTTTGAAAAAAGAGATGGGGATAAAATATTGAAAAGTATCGAAGGTGATAAAGCAGTTTAAGCGGGTGCAATTCAAATTGTCGCTAACTGGCTAGTTTTGGCTAAAGCCGCTTAGCGCTCTGCTTCCTGCCCGTCCCTTAAAAGGGACGGCAATGAATAGGCCTTTTTTACTTTCATTGCCGTCGGTTTTAACCGACGGATAAAAGAGTTGCCAAAATGAGGCTTTAGCCAAATTCCGCGCGTTGCGCAACGCTAAGCAAACTAATTAGCGGCGACAATTTGAATTACACCCGTTTAAGCCAAGGAATATTCTAATTGAAGAATAAATATTAAATTTGTTATAATAATTCAATTTGTCATGACAACCATCACTATAGATATTCCTGATAATCATACGTCGGAAGTTTTAACCCAATTGAAAAAGTTTGGTGTTACAATCAGGGAATCAAAACTGTCCAAACTTGATAAACTTACCAAAGAAGATTATGAGAAGCATTTTTTACATCAAGCTGAGGCAACACGTAATAAAGTGCTTAAGTACCTATGATCATTCATCAGCGGGATATTGTAGAGATAGCTTTTTATACAGGAAGAAAACCGGAGACTCATCCCGCAATAATTGTATCTGTAGACGAGATATTTGATACGGAAGGTTTTTTTTATGCAATTCTACTGTCCACCAAAAACATTTATCCGGATTTTACTATTGAAATAAAGCCGGAAATGATAAACAGTCCCCGAAACAATCGCGACGGGTTTGCGGTTTGCCATATGCTTCAGCAATTTTACCCGGAGGACGTTATTACAAGAACCGGTGCATCACTTAAGCTGGATGCCTTTAACGCCGTTTTGAATAAAATTCAAAAAACGATTTTTGGTACAAGGTAAATTTTAATTGTTAATGCTGCCTCTCCTCACCACCCCTCAAATCCGCGAAGCGGATGCCTACACCATAGCGCATGAACCAATCGCATCCATTGATTTGATGGAACGCGCGTCCAAAGCTTTTGTTGGCTGGTTTATCAATCATTTTCCGGACAAAAATAAATCGATCACTGTTTTTTGCGGAACCGGCAACAATGGCGGCGACGGGCTGGCTATTGCCCGGTTGTTGCACGATCATCAATACAAAAAAATTGAAATTACGATTGCCCGCTTTTCCGACCGCGCTACAGATGATTTTAAGGTCAACTTAAAGCGCGTTAAACACATCGGCCTGCCGTTAACTGAACTAGCGCCAGGCGAGCCGTTGAAGGCGATTGAAAGCGACCTGCTCATTGTTGCTTTACTGGGCACCGGCTTAAATAAACCCCTTGAAGGCGAATTTAAACGGTTAGTCAGCCATATTAACACTCAGCATAAAACTGTTGTCGCCGTTGATGTTCCTGCCGGGCTTTTTTCGGACGGAGAAATGCCAACAGATGCTGTCGTACTTAAGGCGGACCTGGTGATCACCTTCCAGCAGCCCAAAATAAACTTCCTGCTGCCGGAATCGGCGCCTTATATAAAATGCTGGAATGCGGTTAATATTGGTTTGGACGAAAATTTTATACGTTCGCTAAACTCACCATACCAGGCTGTTGAGGAGAAAGATATCCGGCAGATGCTTCGCCCGCGGCACAGGTTTAGCAACAAAGGCACTTATGGGCATACGCTTATTGTGGCTGGCCAGCCTGAGACGATGGGGGCCGCTTTGCTTTGCGCCTCGGCCTGTGTTTACGCAGGCTCGGGTTTGACCACTGCCTGTGTTCCGCAAAGCGGGCTCATCGCCCTGAACAGTTATATGCCCGAGATTATGGCTATCGTTCGTGTTGGCGGCGAACCGCCATCGATAAATTATGCTGCCTTTAATTCGGCGGCAATAGGACCCGGACTTGGGAAGGACATGCTTGCGCGCGATCTGCTTATGGATCTTTTTATCAACTTCAAAAGTCCTGTAGTGATTGATGCGGATGCCCTGAATTTACTATCCATTCATCGCGGACTCTGGAATACTATTCCCGAAAACAGTATCCTCACACCGCACATGAAAGAGTTCGACCGGCTTTTTGGCGATCATGAAAATTGGTGGCAGCGGATACAAACCGGCATTCAAAAAGCGCGGGAACATTCCGTTTATATTCTATTGAAAAACGACTATACCTTAATGATGACACCTGCCGGGAAGGTTTATTTTAACACAACCAGCAATCCGGCGATGGCTGTTGGGGGCATGGGCGATGTGCTTACGGGGATCATCGCGGGGTTTTTAGCACAAAAATATACACCCGAAGAGGCCTGCCTGCTGGGCGCTTACCTCCATGGTAAAGCAGGCGACGAATTGGCGTTGCCCTACCGGCGCAGCGTGGTATTACCGTCCCAGGTGGCCCAACACATACCTGCGACGACGGCCAAATTGATGGCATAAAAAAAGCTGCAAGTATTCGTGCAGCTTTTTTCTTTTAACTATTAACTGATCTTATAAAGAACTAAATACTCAAGTTTCATTTGCCGGGGCGCTGCAAACCCAACTCGCCTCTCCTCACGATATATGCGCCGGCTTTTGTTTGCTAATTTTCGATATGACAGTTCAACTGCCCTTTTAGTTACAATAAACCGCTAAAAAACGCTTTTATTGCAATGTAAAAACATTGTGATGCAATAATTAAGGTGTTAACAGGTGTGTTTTCAAATTGTTTGAAAAAAATACACCGCAATAAACGGCTTTGATAGCCATTAAGAGAAGGTATTTAGAATTTGCCGATAACCATCATCTGGTCCATCGTAGGGCTTACGCTGCCGCCCCGTGGTTCAAGGGTTACGGCAAAGGCATCGGCGTAGGCAGTTGGGGCCATTTTCTGCATATTGGTGCTGTCGGCAGTTTTGTCGAAAACGCCAAGGCTAACCGGTTTTCCTCCTACCAGCGCCCACAGTTGATACTGGTGCGCCTGGTCATTTGCCGCCATCTTCATCGAGCGCATATCTATCCATACCTGTTTCTTTTTAGGGCTCCAGGCAACGATAAGCTGAGACTGGGGAGATTTGGGCGTGCCCCGCAAGGTAAGTGTCTTAAATGAGGCGCCCCGCAATACTTCCAGGGTGTCTTCCGTAAAATTAGCGACTTTGGCAAATTGACTATTGGAAGACCGCAGAGACGCTATCTGGGTATTGGAATCCTGTAATTTATTATAAGTTGACACAAGGGCTGCAACACTTACCAGCAACAACGTAAGGCAGGCTGCGAACGCGTATTTGTAAAAATTGCCGCCATTCGGCCGTTCCATCGTTGCCACCTTTGCCACCTTTTCTTCCGGCGTCTTATCAAACGTACGGTCGTCTGCTAAATTAGTAACCAGGCTGTTCAGTATCCTGTCGCGTAAGTGTTCGGCAGGTTCAACTGCATTTTCCAAAGCATATGCTTCCATCGAGCGCTCAATTTCATCCAGCTCAGCTTTTATCGCCGGATGTTTTGCAGCCATCGCTTCTACCTGCAACTTTTCTTCAGGGCTTACATCCCCCAAAACATAAAGTTCCAGAATTCCCGATTCAATATATGCCTTAATATCTTCCACTTTCCAAATCCTCAATTAAAATGCCTCCTCAGCAGCATGATAGCCATCCTCAAACGCGTTTTTATTGTACCTAACGGTACGCCAAGCTCATCCGCCGCTTCCACGTGCGTATAGCCCTTAAAGTACACCAGTTCAATTATCGCCTTCTGTTCGGGCTTTAATGTTTCCACAAGTTCTTTAACGCCCAACAACTCAGGGTTATAAACCGTATTTTTTCGTTCGTCAATAAAAGTTACGTTATTTTCAAGGTCCTGGTTTTTGTTCTGATTCTTAAAATCCTTTGACCTGATCTTATCAATAGCCAAATTTCGCGCAATATTCACCATCCAGGTAAATAAACGCCCTTTCCCGGCGTCGTAGCCCGAAAAGGAATTCCATATTTTTAAAAAAGTTTCCTGAAGCAGGTCTTCAGCGGTAGCTGTATCGGTAATGATGCGCGAAATAACACCGTATAACGACGAGGAATACATGTCATAAAGAGCCTCAATGGCAATTTTTTCGCGATTCCTCAATGCGCGTACCAGTTCATCCTCTGAGAGCGATATTTTCCGTTTTTTACTCAACAGGTTGAAGGTATGAAGGAATTATCAAATTTCAAACAGGTGTTTTTCAGCATGATAGGATGAACGAACCAGCGGGCCGCTCTCAACATACCTAAAGCCCATTTCGAGGCCTATTTCCTTGTATTTTGCAAACTGGTCGGGGTGTATCCAGTCGATAACGGGATGATGGCTGCGGGTTGGTTGCAGGTATTGCCCCAGCGTTAAGATATGTACGCCGGCATCGAGCAGGTCGCCCATGGCTTCAAAAACATCTACCTCCGCTTCGCCAAGCCCAAGCATAATACCCGATTTGGTCCGTAAACCTGCCTGCGAGATATGCCGCAAACAGTCAAGACTGCGATCATATTTTGCCTGTATGCGAACTTCTTTGGTTAAACGTCTAACGGTCTCCAAATTATGCGAAACCACTTCGGGCCGGGTCTCCAGCACGCGTTCCAGGTTTTCCCAATTCCCTCTAAAATCGGGCAGCAATGTTTCCAGCGTGGTGTCAGGACTTTCGCGGCGAATGGCGTTAATAGTTTCAGCCCATATAATGGATCCGCCGTCTTTCAGGTCATCGCGGTCAACCGACGTGATGACACAATGTTTAACCTGCATCAGTTTAACCGAAGTGGCAACCCGGTTGGGTTCATCAGTATCAACAGCCAGCGGCCGACCGGTTGCAACCGCACAAAATGAGCAGGAACGGGTACAGATATTGCCCAGTATCATAAATGTGGCCGTGCCTGTGCCCCAGCATTCACCCATATTGGGACAATTGCCGCTTTCGCAAATGGTATGCAGCTTATGCTCGTCGACCAAACCACGCACGTGGGCATACTCCTTGCCAACAGGCAGGCGCACGCGCAGCCAGTCGGGTTTGCGTTGTGTTTGGGTTGAAGGAACAACGGGCAGATCGATCATGACACAAAGGTATTGAAAAAGTCCGGAAGTATTGAAGTTCGAAAGTCCGGAAGAAAGAGTTTACATTATCGTAACCGGGCTGAAAAAAGGTATACCTGGCCCACTGCCACTTTCAAATCATTTTAAAACTGTAGCTTTGTTTATATGAAAGTGACTATCGAAATAGACAGCAAAAGCGAAATGGAAAAACTATCTGCTTTTTTTAAGGCCTTCAAAATAAATAAGGTTAAGGTCATTTCGACTGATGAAAATGATATTCCGATAGTTAAAGGTAATAAAAAAATTGATCCAACGGATTTGTTTGGCATATGGGCAAACAAGCCCCGATCTTTAGAAAATATCCGTAAAGACGCCTGGCAAAGGAAAACCGATATCGGATAATGGTTTTATGCGATACCAATATCTTTATTCATGCCTTCAATGGACGGCAGACCACAATTGAAAAATTGCAGGAAATTGGATTAGATCAAGTTGTACTTTCCGTTATAACCCTGATGGAACTTTATCAGGGAATGGGTAATAAAGCGGAATTAGCGCAGATGAAACGAAAGATCAGGTACTACGATGTGGTTGATATTGATATTGCCACCTCGAAATTGGCCGCCAATCTTGTTGAAAACTATAAATTAAGCCATAATCTTCAAATACCTGATTCGATAATAGCAGCAACAGCTGTAATCCATCAAATCCCATTTTATACCTACAATGTCAAAGACTTCGCCTTTATACCAGGAATTAAATTAATTTGAACCTTCCCGTTACGCAAATTATTAGCAGCAGTTTTTTAACTTTGAATGTGTGCTCAGCGAAGGTTAACTTTTACAACCCTTACAACAACTACAACTTTTACAACTAAGTAATGGCAACTATAGAAACAACATACCTGGGCGGTCTTCGCACCGAAGCTACCCACGTTCAATCAGGCACAAAAATTATTACCGATGCGCCGCTGGATAACCAGGGAAAAGGCGAAGCTTTTTCGCCAACCGACCTGTTAGCGGCATCGTTGGGGAGTTGCATGCTCACCATTATGGGCATAAAAGCGCGCGCCAGTAATATCGACATTGACGGAGCCACCTGCTCCATTACCAAAATAATGGCCGCCGATCCAAGGCGCGTGACAGAGATCGTAATCGACTTCAAATTCCCAAAGGAATACAGCGAAAAAGATCAGCAAATGCTGGAACGCGCGGCTTTGACCTGCCCGGTGTATTATAGCGTAAATGAGGATTTAAAAAAGACGGTGACTTTTGGGTGGGAAGAGACGGTAAAAGCGTGATCCGGGGTAAATGGCGTAGCCGTTGTTCAACTTACTTTTGCAGTAGTCATTCCGCAACCGGCTCCCGATAACTATCGGGACCCATTTCCGCATCTTATGCCATCACCGACAAGGCCTCTTCCACGGAAACCTTCCCGTGAGAAAGATCGAGCACGCATTCACCGTCTTTTATTAAAAGCAGCTGCGGGGACTCGTGATACACCTGGAAGTCGCTGGCCACCAGGCTGGACAATTCGCGGTATTTGATCAGGTCTAAAAAATAGAGCGGCACACCCTGTGGTATTTTGTCCCAATCTAATTCGAAACGTCTTTTCACCATCAAACTGATGGAGCAGCGTGTGCTGTGTTTAAAAATAACACTATAACCCGTGTGCTGTTTTATACCACTAATCTGTTCTGCCGATTCCAGCGAGGTCCAATTCATAATTAAATAAATACTATAATGTTACGCAAAAAGCGTGCAAAGATACTTCAAAACCGATATTCGTTTCGAGCATTGGATAAAAATGACATTTACCTGTTAGCGGCCGCTCTTGGGATACGAGCCGTAAGCCGGGCACAGTTTATTTGAACAGGAAGAAATGGCGCTTGCTGCCAGTAAAAAAATTGCTATGTAAATTATTTTTTTCATCGTCGCTTTAATTAACGGATTAAACGGAAATTAATTGTTTAATGTTTCCGCCAGCGCTGCCATTTTTATGGCTGTAACTGCCGCTTCAACTCCTTTATTGCCGTGTTTGCCGCCCGCCCTGTCGATAGCCTGCTGCTGGTTATCCGTTGTTAATACCCCAAATATAACAGGTTTTGAATATTTTACAGCAACATTGGTTATACCATTTGCTACCGCATTGCAAATAAAATCAAAATGCCGGGTTTCGCCCTGTATCACGCAGCCCAGGCAAATCACGGCATCTAATTTAGTATTTTTTAATAAAATATCAGCGCCTGATGTCAGTTCAAAACTTCCCGGAACGGAATAGGTAAAAATATTGTCGGGTAGCGCGCCATGTTCAAGCAGGCTTTCGTATGCGCCCTGGGATAATGCGTTTGTTATTTCAGCGTTCCATTCAGCTACGACAATGCCAAAACGGAACACCGCCGCCGAGGGCACATCCGTGTCGCTGAAATCGGAGAGGTTTTTGAGTTGAGTCGCCATGTTGGTATTTCGGATTTCGAATTTTCGATTTCGGATTTTTAAAAGCGTTTTCCAAATCTACAAATCCGAAACGGAACATCCGAAATCAAAAATAAATCCGAAATCGAATCCCGATAGCTATCGGGGCCGAATTCCGAAATTACAGTTTCGCTTCCACCCGGGCAATATACTCGTCGATATTTTGCGCCTGGGAGCTTTCGGGGTAATCGGATTTTATCCTTTTGTAAACATCATCAGCCGATTGGTATTCGTTTTTGGCCTCGTAAACCAGGCCCAGTTTCTTCAGGTATACCGGCGTCAAAAACTTGTTGTTCGACTTGTCAATCGCTTTTTTAAAGTAAGTTTCCGCCTTATCATAATCTTTTAACTCTACGTAAGCATCGGCTGTACCGCCAACGGCCTCAGCGGCAAGCATGTTGTCATCCCCCCTGTAATTGGTCAGGTTGTCGATAGCTTTTTGAAACTGTCCCTTATTTAAATAAGCAATTCCCAAATAATAATAAGCCAGGTTGGCTGCTTTGGTATTGCTGTATTGATCGATTATTTTAACGAAGCCCGGATAGCCCTGGTCGCCGTTGATGGCTTTATCCCAATCCTTTTTGCTAAAAAAATCCTGGGCAACATACATCTGGTTAGTAGCCGTAGTTTCGCGCGGAGCGAGGTATAGTTTTTGGTAACCGATATAAACAAGTACCATCAATACAATGGCCACACCAATAAAAATCAAACTTTTTTGGTTTTCGCGCACAAACTTACCAGTCTGTCCAAAATCCGTATTGCCGCTAACAACCTTTGTATTCGTTTGGGTTTTTGACATTTCTATTCTAAAATTAAGTTTGCAAAAATACGGTTTTCAAATTTGTTAGCAAGAGTTTTTTTTAGTCCGAAAGTCGGGAAGTCCGAAAGTCCGAAAGATGAAGAAAACCGGAAAGTCAGAAGTTGGAAAAGTCGGAAAGAAAAAAGCGATTATGTTGACAAATGTTATAGCCAGAACCCAAAAGCATCTTTCGGACTTTTCCGACTTTCGGACTTTCGAACTAAAAAAAGAACTACTTTTGAAGCCATGTACCTCCAGCAATTATCCGTCATCAATTTTAAAAACTACGCAGAAGCCGGGCTGACATTCAGCGATGGCGTAAACGTTTTTACGGGTAATAACGGAGCGGGTAAAACCAACCTGCTGGACGCTATACATTACCTTTCGCTTTGCAAAAGCTATTTTAACCCGATCGACAGCCAGCAAATAAAACAGGGCGCCGACTTTTTTATCATTACCGGGAACTTTAATAAAAACGGGAGCAACGAAGCAATAGCCTGTTCAGTTAAGCGTAATCAGAAAAAGCAGTTTAAACGGAATAAAAAAGATTACCAGCGCCTTGCCGATCATATCGGCCTTTTCCCGCTGGTGATGGTATCGCCTTATGACATCAGCATCATTATTGAAGGCAGCGAAGAGCGGCGGAAGTTTATCGATAACGTTATTTCTCAAACCGACAATTATTACCTGGATGAGCTGATTAACTATAATAAAGTACTGGTAAATCGTAACGCCCTGCTTAAACAAATTGCCGATACCGGCAGGTACGACCCGGCGCTGATGGAGGTTTACGATGAGCAGTTAATAGCATCGAGTGCTAAAATATTTGAGAAGCGCAAGACCTTTATGGGAAGCTTTACAGGTATATTTGACAGACATTACAGTTTCCTGAGTGATGACGCAGAAGAGGTTGAATTGTGCTATGAGTCGCAGCTATTAACGGATGATTTTGCCGGGCTGCTGAAAAAAAACATGGAAAGAGACAGGTTCCTGGAGCGGACCTCGGCCGGGATTCATAAGGATGACCTGTTGTTTACCATACATGGCATGCCGATGAAAAAGTTTGGCTCGCAGGGTCAGCAAAAGTCTTTTTTAATCGCGTTGAAATTGGCGCAATACAGCTTTTTATACCAGCAAAACGGGTTTAAACCTATTTTACTGCTTGATGATATTTTCGACAAACTGGACGACCAGCGCGTTACCAAACTGATGCAGATGATATCTAACCACGATTTCGGCCAGGTTTTTATTACGGATACCAATGTAAGCCGGGTAAAATCGATTTTCAACGAGATCGGCGTTGACATAAACTTGTTTAAGGTAAAAGGGGGAGAGATAGATGCGTAAAACCAACGACAAATTTTTGAAGGAAGCTATTGAACAGATGCTGCAGGTTTACAAGCTAAAGCGGCGTTATGAGGAAACCGGCGTGATGGCCCATTGGCCCGACCTGGTGGGCAAGTACGTAGCCAACCGAACCAAGGAAATATTTATCAGCAATAAAAAACTGTTTGTGCGGATAGAATCCTCAGTAGTAAAAAATGAACTGATGATGATGCGCAATGATATTATCAATAAGATAAACGAAGAAGCAAAGGAAGTGCTGGTAGAAGAGATTATTTTTCTTTAGTAAAACGCGGGAAGAAAGCCTTGAAGTTAAGGTCGTCGCTCATCCGCGAAAAAGCGAGGATTAAAATCCCCGGAAGAATAAATACCAATTGTGCTTCGGGATGCGTACGGTAAAGCAAAACCGTGCCTGAAACCAATACAATAATGAGTAAGGTATACAAAATATATTTCAGCAGCAGTTTCATGATATTCTCTTTAGTATCCTGTTAATAATTGGTTAATGCAAATCACAGATTGCCTTAACGTTATAAAAATATGTACTTCTTTTCGAAATTCAAAAAAAAATAAATATGGCGGTGGATATATTTGTTAACATATCCACCGCCCGGCTGCAAATATTAAAACTTTTCCAGGCTGGAGAAGAAGAAATCCCCTTCAATTTTCGCATTCTCGTCCGAGTCGGAGCCATGTATCGCGTTGGCGCCTATTGATTGCGCAAACAAATTGCGGATGGTGCCTTTCCCGGCTTTCGAGGGATCGGTAGCGCCGATCAATTTGCGAAAATCTTCCACAGCATTATCTTTCTCCAATATTGCAGCAACAATCGGGCCGGACGACATGAAATCAACCAACTCGCCATAAAACGGGCGTTCCTTGTGTACTTCGTAAAACTGGCCGGCCTTTTCTTTGCTCAATGCGAGGTATTTCATCGCAACAATGTTAAAGCCGCCTTTAATAATATGGTCTAAAATTGCACCTGTATGCCCGTTGGCAACGGCGTCAGGCTTGATCATGGTAAATGTTTTAGTATTGCTCATCAGCTATTTATTTGTGAAGTTTTTGTGTAAATGTCAATTGAGTTGCTTTTCAACAGTAAAGAATCTGAAAAAAATGCTAAACAAGTATTTGCCTCAAATTTCCGGCAAAAGTAGCTTTTTACAATTACAACGTAAAGGCTTTAACATTAATTAACACCCTCTATTTAATTTATTTATTTAGCTTTGCAACTCTTTTTTAAAAATTGATGTTGGATACAGCCACGCTTATTGAAATTTTAGCGCAGCCAAAAAAAATAGTTATTACTACGCATCACAAACCCGATGGCGATGCCATAGGGTCGTCGCTTGGTTTGTATAATTATTTGATACAGGAAGGACATCATGTAAAAGTGATAACCCCTACCGACTATCCTTACTACTTTAACTGGATGCCGGGCAATGATGGGGTTATTATATATACCGGGCATTTGGAAGAGTCGGCGGCATTGATCGACGAGGCCGAACTGATTTTTTGCCTTGACTTTAATGCGCTGAGCCGCATAAACGAAATGGGCGAACTGGTGCGGAAAAGCAAAGCCGTTAAAATACTGATAGATCATCACCTGGAGCCGGAGGGCTTTGAAGATTACCGGCACTGGGACATCAACGCCTGTGCTACGGCACAGCTGGTTTATACCTTTATAGTTAACGAGCTGAAAAATAAAAAGCTGGTGAACAAAGATGTGGCATCATGTTTATATGCAGGGATCATGACGGATTCGGCATCATTTTGCCTGCCGAATACAACATCGGATGTACACCGGATAACAGCCGACCTGATTGATGCCGGCGCGGTAAACTGGCAGATATATGACCTGGTTTATAACAACAACTCCGAAAACAGGCTGCGCTTTTTGGGCTTATGCATATCCCAGCGCCTGGAGATATTGCCCGAATTTAATACGGCAATCATAACGGTTGACAAATATGACCTGGCGAAATACGAGATAAAAACAGGCGAAACAGAGGGTATAGTAAACTATGCTTTGTCGATAGCCGGGATACGTTTAGCGGCCTTCATTGTGGAACGGACAGACAAAATAAAGCTTTCATTACGCTCAAAGGGTGAGGTACCCGCCAATGATATATGCAGAAGGTATTTTAATGGCGGAGGGCATTATAATGCTGCCGGCGGCACATCAACCGATAGTCTTGAACAAGTAGTAAATCAATTTAAACTAATATTACCAGAATATAAAAAACTATTAATAAAGTAAAAATGAAAAGAAAAATGATGTTTTTGGCGCTTGCGGCAATGGGATTGGCAAGCTGTAATGGCGGATTTAAAACGGCGCCAGGCGGACTGTTATATAATATTGTTGTAGACAAAACCGGGCCAAGCCTGCAGCCCGGTGATTTTATGAGTGTCGACATTACGTTGAAAAACGATGCCGACTCGGTTTTGGGAACAACTTACGACCAGGGCGTGCCTTTTATGCGGATATTTCAAAAACCACAGCAAAAAGGCGACTTTTTTTCGGGCCTTGAGCAGTTGAGCGAAGGCGACAGCGCCATTATTAAAACAAATATCGATTCATTATACAAAACAGGCACCAGGCCGCCAGAGTTGAAGGGTAAATATCAAACTTACGTTGTAAAGGTTGAAAAAGTGATCCAGAAAGGGCATCTTGACGAAAAGGTTTTTGAAGGCCGCGTACAGGATTACTATACCAAAACAATGGCTGCCATCAAAAGCAAACTGCAGGCAGCTGAGCCGGTTAAGATCAAAAAGTATATTGCAGATAATAAGCTGAAAGTGATTACTACTGCGGATGGCCTGAACTACCAGGTAACCCAAATGGGAACCGGCGAAAAACCGGCAAACGGTGATACCGTAGCCGTATATTACGTGGCTAAATTTGTTGACGGAAAGGTTTTTGACACCAACATTAAGGAAGAAGCAAAAAAAGCGAGTATCCCCAGTAACCCGATGAGCCCTTACAAGCCTATGCGTTTCCCGCTGGGCGTGCAAGGCATGATCAAAGGCTGGAACGAAGTTATGTTACTTTTGCCTAAAGGTTCAAAAGCTACTCTGGTAGTACCATCGTCGCTTGCATACGGCGATAACGGCTATCAAAGGGTGGGCCCGTTTACACCGCTGGTATTTGACGTGGAACTGGTTGACGTTGTGCACCCTGATCCAAATGCGCCAAAACCGCCGCCACCGGTAATGCCGGGCCAGGCGCTAAAGGCTATGCCTGTGCCGGTAAAGAAATAGTATTTTTTTAAATTTTGGCCTTCCGGTAAAAGGAGGGCCCTTTTTATTTTACGATGAAGTATATTTTGATCATTTTAGCCTTAGCCATTGTGGTGAACGCTAACGCACAAAACGACATGCAGCGCACGGCGGGCGGGGTATCGTACCGTTTGCTGACCCATAATACCGGCGACCGGATAAAAATAGATGATGTTTTAACTTTCGACTTTGTCCAAAAAACGGATAAAGACTCGGTGCTGATGAGCTCCTACGTTAGTGGTAACAAAGCGCAAATACAGATTGTTGATCCGAAATCGGTAACTGACCTGGTGGAGACTAATTTAATGCAGATTTTTCCCATGGCCACGGTAAACGACAGCCTGCTGGTTAAATTCCCAACAGATTCAATATTTAAAGGACACGAGGAGCAGCGGCCGCCGTTTTTCCCGAAAGGCAGCAACCTTAATTTTGTAATCAAGATCGAGCGGGTGCAGTCGCTTAACGATGCCATTGCCGAGCGTAATGCAGCAATAGAAAAAGTAAAAGCTGCCGAGGCCTCGGATGCGGCGAAATACATTGCCAGTCATAAACTGGTTTTGAAGACCACCGCATCAGGCTTAAAATATGTGATCACCCAATCGTCGTTAAAAGCAAAACCGCTGAAAGGCGATACCGTCGAGGTTAATTATATAGGCCGGTCGTTAGATGACAAGGTTTTTGACACCAGTATCGAGTCGGTTGCCAAGGCTTCAAACCTAAATCAGCCCGGCCGCCCCTATGAGCCCATCAAGTTTGTATTGGGCGTTGATAATATAATTCCCGGCTGGGTTGAGGGCCTGCAATTAGTTGGCGAAGGCGGTAAAGCTACGCTGGTTATCCCATCGGCTCTGGCCTATGGCGAACAAGGATCGGGCGAGATTAAACCGTACAGTACATTGGTGTTTGATGTGGAACTGGTTAAAGTAAAGCCCGGCAAACACGATCTGGCAGCAAAGAAAACCGCCGGTGAAATGCCGCCAGGTCTCAGCAGTATCGAAGCGAATTCGGCCGCCGGGTCAACTATCAAAATAACAAACCTGAGGTCTACCCCTGCAGCTACCGGCAAAATTATAAAGCAATTGCCTGTTAATGCCAAACTTTATGTAATACCCGGCAAAGACGTTGGCGCGTACTGCAAAGTGATAGACGCTAAGACAAACACAACTGGCTGGGTAAGCAAGGCCGCAGTAAAACTGGCGGAGAAAGCAAAAAAATAACCATTTCTGCCGGGTTTAACGCGTTAATGCCTTTGATAGCAATAAGCGCTACTACGAATTAAACAAAGTTTTCTATAAGCCTCCCGAAAAGCCGGGGGGCTTTTTTACTTTTGCACGATGGTTTTAACCGATACGCACACCCACCAATATTACGAAACCGACCCTGAAAAGCTGGCCGCGCTGATGGAGCGCTGCAAAAGCAACCGCGTTGGCCGCCTGTTTTTGCCCAATGTGGACGCGGATTCGGTGGGCAAGGTTTTTGGGCTGGCCGCGGCATACCCGGGTATTTGCTACCCGATGCTCGGCCTGCACCCATGCTCGGTGAAAGAGGGCTGGGAGCAAGAATTAGCCGATATAAAACAAGCCATAAATCAAGGTAAAATATACGCTATCGGCGAGATCGGCATCGATCTGTATTGGGATAAAACCACTTTAACCGAACAAATAAGAGCCTTTAAGGGACAGATCAACTGGGCTAAGGAATTGCGTTTGCCTATTGTTATCCATTGCCGCGAGGCGTTTGATGAAGTTTTTAGCGTGCTGGAAGAAGAGCGGGATGAAAACCTGCGCGGCATTTTCCATTGCTTTACCGGAAACCTTGAGCAGGCGCAAAAAGTGATCGGGCTGGGGTTTTACCTTGGTATCGGCGGCGTGGTTACTTATAAAAATTCGGGCCTGGACAAAGTGGTGGCGCAAATCAACCCGGAGCATATCGTTTTGGAAACTGACTCGCCTTATCTTACGCCTGTTCCTTTCCGCGGCAAGCCGAACGAAAGTTCGTACCTGGTTTACGTGGCTGAAAAAGTGGCGGACCTGCATCAAACAAGTGTAGAAAACATAGCGGATATCACCACTCAAAATTCAAGGGTCATTTTTGGTGCGTAAATTTTTGCATCTTTGGGGCGAGTTAACGGTTCATATCGAGCGGTGCTTATTACCATGAACTATGAACCATCAACCACGAACTAATAAAGCATGAGCCAGATCCTGATCATTTACACCGGCGGCACAATTGGTATGATGAGCGACCCGATAACAAAGGTGCTCAAACCGATCAATTTTGAGCAGATCATGGATAATGTGCCTGAGCTGGAAAAACTTAACTGCAAGATACAGGTCCATTCATTTGATGAGATCATCGACTCCAGCAATATGAACCCAGCCATTTGGAGCGAGCTGGCCGGACTGATCGAATCCAATTATGATACTGTCGACGGCTTTGTGATCCTGCATGGCTCAGACACAATGGCCTTTACTGCTTCGGTGCTGAGCTTTATGCTCCAGAACCTGGGCAAACCGGTTATTTTTACCGGCTCGCAGCTGCCGATCAGCGCCGTGCGCACCGATGCAAAGGAAAATTTGATGACCGCCATCGAGATCGCCAAAGCCAAAAAGCATGATCGTGCCCGCGTACCCGAGGTCTGTATCTATTTTGATTATAAATTATTCCGCGGCAACCGGTCGTTTAAATATAATTCATCCAAATTCGAGGCCTTCCGGTCGCCGAACTACCCTATTTTGGCGGAGTCCGGGGTACATCTTAAGTTTAGCCTGAATGACATCAGGCACCCTGGAGACGGCGATCAGCTCATCGTGCACAAAAACCTGGTCAGCGATGTAGCGGTGCTGAAATTATACCCGGGTATCAGCCCCAAGGTCGTGGAGAATATATTGGGCGCCGACGTACGCGGCATTGTAATGGAGACTTTCGGAGCTGGGAATACTACAACCGATCAATGGTTTGTGGACCTGCTCAAACAAGCCATAGACAGCGGCAAAGTGGTGCTGGATATTTCGCAGTGCAAAGTAGGAACGGTGGAACTTGGCCGCTACGAAACCAGCCGGCAGTTGAAAGATATCGGCGTAGCCAATGGTTACGATATGACCTACGAAAGCGCCGTTACCAAAATGATGTTCCTGCTGGGCCAGCACGAAGACCCAAAAACCGTTAAAGAGCTGCTGGAAACTGACCTGAGGGGCGAGCTAACGGTGTCGTAATCTTCGGTGTTTCTCATGTTTTAGGGGGTGGCGGCAGTATTCGTCAGCCACAAGCGATCACTTTTTTCCTTACTTTGTAAAGATTATAAACCGGCCCTGTTCATGTCCCAAAAAACATATCTCGGCATCGAGATCGGCGGTACCAAGCTGCAGTTGGTGATCGGCGATGAAAACGCGCGGATACTACAGCGCTTCCGCTTTGTTGTGGACCGGTATGCAGGAGCTGAAAAGATTAGGCAACTAATTGCTGAAACATTGGCGTCAGTTGATACCGAAAACATTGCAGCCATCGGTGTTGGCTACGGCGGACCGATAGACAGGCATGCCGGAAAGGTCATTGCCTCCTACCAGATCGGCGGTTGGGCGGGCTTCCCGTTAAAGGAATGGCTGGGCGACCTCAGCGGCATACCGGCAGTAGTGGATAATGACGCGAATGTTGCCGCCTTCGGCGAAGCTATACTGGGGGCCGGCCGCGATTATCAAAATGTATTTTACATTACGCTCGGCAGCGGCGTAGGCTCGGGCATCGTGCTGAATAAGGCGATCTATCATGGCGCCTTCCCCGGCGAGGCGGAGATGGGCCACATCCGGCTGGATAAAACCGGCCGCACCGTGGAATCATCTTGCTCGGGCTGGGCCGTAGATAAAAAGATCAGGGACATTGCCGGCGAGCATCCCGGCGGTAAGCTGGCAAAACTGGTGCAAACTGGTGGAGCGCCCGAAGCGCGCTGGCTGGCTGAAGCGCTGAATCAAAACGACCCGCTGGCCATAAAAATACTGGACGAAACCTGCGACGACCTGGCATTCGGTATTTCGCATGCGGTGCACCTGGTACATCCGGAGACGATTATTTTAGGAGGCGGTTTGTCCCTTGTCGGCGAACCGCTACGTAACTTAGTGGTGCAAAAGCTGTCCGGTTATTTGATGGATGTATTTCAGCCGGGCCCTTGGGTACAACTATCCCTGTTAAAGGAAGATGCGGTGCCCATTGGCGCACTTTTGCTGGCTATTCAACATAAAAGCGATTAAATCAAAATCCAGTGATAAATTATTTTTCAGAATATATAAGCCTTCAACAAAAAGCGCTCGAGAGCATCGATAAGGATACCCTTGCCAGATTGATCGGGCTGTTCAGGTCGGCACTGGACGAGGACCGGCAGATATTTGTTTTTGGCAATGGCGGCAGCGGCAACAATGCCTCACACTTTGTTACTGACTTGGGCAAAAGTTCGTCCGATAAAACTCACAAGCGTTTCCGCTGCATGTGCCTCAATGATAATACCGGTTGGATAACCGCCATCGGTAACGACTATTGTTTTGAGGATATTTTTATGCGCCAGCTCAGCAACCTGGCCAATCCCGGCGATCTGCTGATGGCCCTGAGCGTAAGCGGCAACTCGCCCAATATGGTGAAGGCAATGGAATGGGGCAAACAGCAGGGTATGCACACCGTAGCCCTGGTAGGCGGCAAAAAAGGGAAACTGGCAGAACTGGCTGATACCGTAATAGCTATAGATGATACCCATTATGGCCGCGTGGAAGACGCGCAGATGGGTATTTGCCACATGATCTGCTACGCTTTTGTTGAAAAAGCGGAATTGCAGGGGCCGCGGAGCAGCTAATGCCCTTCCTTGCAGTATCGGCTTACCTTCGGGGCGCCGCACCGCAGTGTTAAGTCAATATTCTTTAGTCGTAAGTCCAAAGTCCATTTTCCGATATTCCGACTTAAAGCTTGAGACTCCCGGCTCAGGACCAAGCGTCAGTTTATAGTTGACACGGCGCCGTAACATGATGCCGACGTGCAAATCGTATGTATACGAACAATGTGTAACGCCGGTGCGTTTCTCCGTCCGTTTAATGATTTGCCGACGGCGGGTATCCGGGATAAGCGCCGTTTTTAAAGCCCATGCTGTTAGCTATCCGCATGGCCTCGTAGCTGCAAAACCACGCGAAATTCATCGCCTGCTGATAGTTTGATCCAACCTTTTTTCTAAAACTCTCCACCTGCGGCTTTATTTCCTTTTCGCGTTCCTGAAATTTTTTGTTGAGCGCCTGCTGTTGGGCCGGGGTTGGCTTAGTGCCATTGGTGGTATATTGCTTCCACTCGGTAAAATATTCGGTTACCGCGTCATCGTATAATTTACAGATGGCCAGTTCATCCGGATCGGTAATTTTTAGCGAATCAACCAGGTGCCGGTAATTTGATGATTGCGCTTTGCATTGTGTTGAAATTGCAATTGCGCCGAAGACACAAACGATAAGTTTTAGCGTTGTTTTCATTTTTTTTCGGATAATAAATAGTTGATGGAATACTTTAACCCAATACCGGCCAATGTTTACGGTCAGCTGGCGGCGGGTTTCAGCTATTAAAAATAAACCAAAAGGCGACCATTTCATATAGGACATTTTACGTAGTTTTATCATAGATGAAAGTGGGCGCAGGTTCAAACTGGTCAGAACAAATAGTGATTGACCGAACATTCCCGAACGGCAGGGAAAACGCATTAAAATTATTTCTAACAACATTATCTAATATTTCAGTTCAACCAGTGCGCTTAACTTTTATAATCAATAGTTTTTACCACAAGGCCCACCAGGTGCACAAAGATTTCGCAAAGTAGCCGATGTTTATAGTGGCCTTAGTGAACTTGGCGGTTAAAAAACTATTCTTTAAACCATACGGTTCCTGGCGTTCACCGCTGATAAGTTTAAAACTATTTTAATGCGTCTGCCCTGTCCCGAACGGCCGCCGCACAAATTTTTAATGTTAAACTTCCTATATTCGGAACGAGCATTTATTAAACAACTGCATTAAATGGCCGATTATAAAATGGAAGCTGCGAAAGCAGCGATCAAACTCATTAAACCGGGGCAAAACATTGGCCTGGGTGCAGGCGCTACCATCGCCAACTTAGTAAGCCTGTGGACCCTGGAAGACGGCCTTGCCTCGTCGCTTACCCTGGCGTCCTCATCCTTTAAAACTACCGGGTTGATGATGGAACTTGGTTTAAATGTGCGGTCAATAGCATTAACTAAAAGCCTGGATATTTATTTTGACGGCTGCGACCAGTTTGATACCGAACTGAACGCCTTGAAAAGCGGCGGCGGCATCCACACGTCCGAAAAAATATTAGCCTCGATGGCGGCCGAATTCATCCTGATAGGCGATGCCGCTAAATTTGTTGACAGGCTGGATACCACCTATCCCCTGGTGATTGAAGTTTTACCGGCCGCCCTGCCCTTAGCGATGCGGCAGCTCAGCGACTGTTTCCCCGATGCCACTACCATGATCCGGATGAGCGACAAAAAGGACGGCGCGGCCATTACCGATAACGGCAACCTGCTGCTGGACGTTTATTTTCGCCAAATACCGGCGTTGAAAAAGCTGAATATCCGGGTGAAAATGATACCGGGCGTGGTGGAACATTCGCTGTTTTACCGGATGGCGGGAAAAGCGATCATCGCCGGCCCTGAAGGTATCCAAATCATCAGCCCGGTCTATTAAAATCACTGCTTTTCGGCGATATAGATGGTAAAAAATTTATTAGTTTTGGTGAAGTTCATATACCTAATGATGCGTAAATGATTTTTACGAAAAAACTGAATAAGAATTGGAGAATTGCTGAAAACGTAATTTTCGTGCTCGCCTTCGGTTTTATCATGTACAACCTGGTTTCGGGTTATTCGATGGATGTTTATCACTCCATAAAAGGTAAAGGTTTTATTGGCGCCATAATCCATCCTTTTTTAACGCATAACTATTACGTTAGCCTGGTATCGATAATCGTGATACTAAACACCACTTGCATCTTGTGGGAAATACTATCGTTTATTACGCAGCTTTTAAAACAGGAAGGCGGCCGCGCAAAAGGCTATCACAAATATAAACTCATCTTTAAAAGCGTTGCCGTAAACTATAAGCCATCTTTTTTGGCTTTGTTGATCTATCAGCTTTTGCCAAAGTTAATTTTGATCCACATGTTTTGGATTTGGCTGCCCCATATTCAAAAATTTGCTCCATTCACCGTCAATTTAAAATGGTATAGCTGGATATATGCCTATTTATGCTGGGAATTTTCAACGTGGGTATTCCATTTCAGTTCGCATCGCGTCCGGATATTGTGGTGTCTTCACTCCCCGCATCATGCGCCAACCGAATTAAATATGACGGTAAACTGGGTTCATTTTTTTGCCGAGGCTTATTATTCCACCCTAATTCACCTGGTTGTTTCCATGTTTTTGGGTGTTAACCCGGTAATGTTCCTCGCCATCATGTCAATAGACAGCGCATGGGGAATGTTTATCCATATCAGCGACAGAACTCTAAAAAACGGGCACCTGGGCTTGTTGCATAACCTTATTATTACGCCGTCGCATCACCGGGTGCATCATGCAAGCAACCCGCTGTATGTCGACACCAACTTTGCCTCGGTTTTGCCGGTTTGGGATTGGCTCTTCGGCACGCTGCAGCCGCTTAAAGATGAAGTGAAAATAGACTACGGCCTGAACCGGGAGTTAGATGTCACCAATTTTTCGGATCTGTATTTCGGAGAAATATTGCTGCTTTACCGCGATATAAAAAATGCAGACGGCTTAAAAAATAGATTATTATACATCGTTATGCCCCCGGGATGGGCGCCGGGGTGTACCGCTAAAACAGCTTCGGCTTTAAGGCGCGATTTTTTGAAAACAAACGCCGGATTGGGCAGCACAAGTAAAAACAAGCTTTTGGCGGCAATTAAGTCCCGCCCCGCAGCTATCCAAAGCATAACTATTCCTTAAATCGGCAGTCACGGGCTATTTACACAGTCAATCCGTTATCTGTGCAATATGATTTTGTCATATCTAATAAATTAACCGTATCTTGCAGCCTTATTTTATTTAATATAACAAAATGGCATCAGGAACAGTTAAATTTTTTAATGAATCAAAAGGCTTCGGCTTTATCACACCAAGCAATGGTGGCAAAGATCTATTCGTACACGTTACCGGTCTGATCGATCAGATCCGCGAGGGCGATGAGGTTACTTACAATGTGGAAGAAGGCAAAAAAGGCCCGGGCGCTGTTAACGTAAAAAAGGCATAGTTTGGGAAGATCGACAGAAACATTCAGCAAAAAGGAAAAAGAAAAGGCCCGCCTAAAAAAGGCCAAAGAAAAAAAGGAAAAGGCTGAGGACCGGAAAGCCAACGGCAGCAAGGGTAAAAGCCTGGAAGACATGATGGCTTATATCGATGAGCATGGGAATATTACGTCCACGCCGCCCGACCCGTCCAAAAAGATCAGGATTAACGCAGCAGATATCCCGACTGGCGTCGCCAAACAGGAAGATATACCTTATGACACCGTCAGAAACGGCGTGGTTACCTTTTTTAATGAAGCAAAAGGTTATGGTTTTATAAAAGACCAGCAAACCCAGGAAAGCATCTTTGTGCACATTAACGCCCTTACGGAACCCTTAAAAGAGAATAACCTGGTCACCTTTGAAACGGAGCAGGGCAAAAAGGGACTGTCGGCAATAAATGTAAAAAAGAAATAATCCTCAGCATGTTAAACAAAACAGCCATCGCTAAAAAATCGATCTCTTTAAACAAATCGGTCGCGACTGCCAGCCAGAAAGAGAATTTCAGGGCCATCTTTGCCGAAATCATCAAGAACAACGCAAAGATCAGGGATCGGTACAGCATCCAGTTTTTCGAAACCGCCCAAAAAAGCAACTACCAATTTACCGGCAGTGATGGAAAATCGCTCAACGTGCTATCCATTCTTACTATCGAAGAAGCCGAAAAATACCGGCTTTTAAAAAGCTCCTGGCAGGGTTAAAGATTGTCTCTTTAAAAAAAAATTATAACGCAGGCTTTTCGCTTTCGCTTTGCGCTGATAATTTTTCAGGGAACAGGCATTAAAAAATCCCGGTAATTGCGCTCCAAAGCGTATCTGAATTGACGTGGCTCCGGGCGAGCCCGGTTCAATTTCAATTTTTTTTATAAACATGTGGATCCGCCGGGCCCAACTCATTGTTTTATTTAAAAAAAGATGACGCTACCAGCAGTCACGTGTTTATAGAGAACTTAGCAGGCGCAATTTCACTCCTTTGGGGCCTCCTCTTATTAAAATTTAATCCACACAGGCTTTAAATTACTTCCCAACATCCCATTGGTTAAATAAAAACAGGGGCCCTGTTCACCAGCGGCCCCTGTAACAGGGGTATTAATCAATATACTCGCAATAAAACAGCGCAAAAACGAAAGGCCAATTGCCACTATTTTTTGTTTGGAATAAAAAAGAGGAAATCTCTAAAAAGCCTGATGCCATTTTGCGGTACGTTTTTCATCAAAGTGGAATTAGTTTAACAGGTAAGACATGTAACTTTGTCCGAAGTTTAGCGGATCAAATTAGAATGCAATTAGAATTTTGGGATGCTCGTTCGTATTTTTACTATATTTATCAAATTGAGTTATAAACCCATCCTGGTATTAATAATATTGTTTAAGGCATTGTCTTCGTTTGCCGTGGGGGCGGATACGCTCAAAATATTTTATGATATCAACAAATATGGCTTATCAGATACCGATAAATCAAGTATTAATGCGCTCGTTGGCTCGATAGGTAATAAGGATACGGTAAAAATTTTCGGATACGCTGATTATCTGGGCGACGAGGATGATAACCTGGAATTATCATTTAGCCGGGCCAAAACCATTAAAGCCTACTTGCTCACTTTAAATAAAGACTTTACCATAATTACGGCTGGCGAGGGCGAGTTACCTGCCGGCAGGAAACGATCAGTGGAAGGCGATCCGAATAGCCGGCGGGTGGATATCGTAAAAATAAAATTTGGGGGGATGTACCCGACCCAAAGCCCACCACAAAGTAATGCAAGCCAGGCGCCACGGCGAACGACGCTAACCACAGGGCCAGCCGATAAAAGGCCTTTCGAAGCAAAAATAAATGACCTGGCGAATTTAAAGCCCGGCAGCAGCCTGAATTTACCCGAGATTACCTTTCAACCCGGCAGGCATTTTTTAAACACGGCATCGGTGCCGATGGTTGATACTTTGTTGAGGTATTTAAGAAAGCACAAAAACCTGGTTTTTGAGATACGTGGCCATATTTGTTGTGTGCTGGACGACGGCGACAGCTACGACCCGGACTCGCGCTCGTTTGTACTATCCGCTAACAGGGCCAAATATATTTACGATTACTTTGTAACAAACGGCATCAGCCCGTCGAGGATGACTTATAAAGGCCTGGGCAGCAGCGACCCAAAAGTGTGGCCTGAGTTTTCGGAAAACGACCGCGCACTAAATCGCCGCGTAGAGATCGTGATCATTAATAAGTGACGAACCCGGCGCCTTTTTCCTAACAGGTATTCAAGCTGTTGTAAAAGCTTTCACAGTTATTAACAATAGTTTAATATCTTTAGTTATCTGCGTTTTTATAACAACGGTAGCTTTGCGCTAACAAACAATGCGGCCTTTTAAAGCCTTCGGGGAAAAAAATGCGGAACTTTTTAAGTTTATTAAAGGCATATTCTCAAAAAAAAACCTGAAAAAAATCATCGGTGAACTTACCAATCCAGGTCAATCCGACGGGCTAAAGGCATTTTCAGCCGGACTTGGCGTATTTATGGGCATCCTGCCAGTATGGGGCCTGCAAACATTGGCGGCCATTTTTGTGGCGGTTGCATTCAGGTTGAACAAGGCCCTGGTGGTGATCTTCTCTCAAATAAGCTTTCCGCCATTTCTCCCGCTGATCCTATTTTTCAGCTACCGGATCGGAAAATATTGGACAGGGGCTGCTGCCGGGACAAATATCAACAGGCAGGTGTGGCAGTATTTGTATGGCAGCATTACGCTCGCTATCCTGGCAGGGGTGGTCGTCGGTCTTTTAACTTATACAAGCCTCAAATTAACCAAAGCAATAAGGCAATACCAGGCAGCGGTCAGGCTAAAAAAAGTGCTGCCGGTTCAATAGGCTGTTAAATTTTGCATCCGGCAAGTGCAGCTTTTAGCTGCACTGCCTTCAACAAACTTATTTATATTATAGGGGTATTTTCCGGGGGGTATTTATAAACCGCTCGCAAAGCCTCTTTCCACCCGCTTGCGGTATGACCAAAAGAATACGATAGGGAAAACAAACAAATTAAATATGGTATTGGTGATCAGGCCGCCGATCACTACAATGGCCAGTGGCCTTGACGCCTCCGAGCCTATTCCATGCGACAGCGCCGCAGGCAGCAAACCTATAGCCGCCATCATTGCCGTCATCACCACCGGGCGCAGGCGATCGGCCACGCCATCTTTTATCGATACGGCAAATGATGTCCAGGTAGTGTGGTGTTTCAGGTCCGTTACATTGCTTTTAAACTTAGTAATTAAAATCACCCCGTTTTGCACGCAAATACCAAACAGGGCTATAAAACCAATACCGGCGGAAATATTGAAGTTTACGCCGCTGATGAGCAGCGCGAGTATTCCGCCCATGATAGCAAACGGAACATTGTTTAAAACCAGCAGCGAGTCCCTGAAGTTGCCAAACAGGATAAACAGAATAAAAAAGATAATGAGCAAACTGATTGGCACTACCTGGCTCAGCCTTTTTGTCGCCCGCTGCTGGTTTTCAAAATCACCGGCCCACTCAAGTGTGTAGCCCTTTGGCAGGTTAAGCCTGGCATTCACTTTGTCCTGGGCTTCCCGTATGGTGCTGCCCATGTCCCTGCCGCGTATGGAGAATTTAATGGCTCCATAGCGTCGGTTATGATCGCGGTAGATCATACTGATGCCGGTGATTTTTTGGATTGCAGATATTTCGCGTAGGGGTACAGTATTGTTGTCTAATGTGGGTACGCGCAGGTCGCCGATAGCTTCTTCATCTTTCCTGAAACCTTCGGGGTAGCGAATGCGCAGGTCGAACTTTCGCTCGCCTTCATATATTTGAGTGACGGCCTTGCCGCCAATAGCCATTTCTATCACCGCATTTGCATCGGCAGCCGTTACACCGTACTGCGCCATTTTTTGCTGGTTAAGGTCTATTTGTAATTCAGGCTGGCCCATGTTGTGCATAATGCCTAAATCTTCGATACCTTTTACTCTTGTTAAAATCGAATCGATGATAACTTCCTTACTTTCGATGTACTTATAATCGTCGCCGAACATTTTAACTACGATAGAGCCTTTTACGCCCGAAACAGCTTCTTCTACGTTATCGGATATCGGCTGCGAAAAGTTGAGGTCGATGCCGGGAAAGTTTTTGAGCTTGTCCTGCATGGCAGCAATCAATTCTTCCTTGGTTCTTTTTGATTTCCACTGATCTTCGGGGTAAATGTCAACATGGAATTCGATGTTGTAAAAACCGGTAGCATCCGTACCGTCATTTGGCCGGCCCGTTTGCGACATAACCTGCTTTACTTCAGGAAAACTAAGAAAGATATGACGCATCTCATTGGCCAGTCGAACTGATTCATCTAATGAAATGCTCAATGGCCCGGTGGCGCGTACATAAATTGCACCCTCATTCAATTCGGGTAAAAATTCTGTTCCTAAAAGCCGGAAAGATGCCAGGCTAAGCACCAGCGCTGCTATCGCAACCGGAAACACGACTTTTCGTGCTTTGAAACAGAACGAATAAAACAGCATCGCCTTGTCGGTAACAAACGCAACGAAAATATTATGACGCTCCCTTACATCCTTGCGAAGCAAAACGCTGGCAAGCGCGGGCACAAACGTAAACGTCAGGATCACCGCGCCAAGCAGGGCAAACCCCAGGGTCCAGGCCAGCGGAGAAAACATTTTACCCTCTACTTTCTCAAAACTGAAAATGGGCAGCAGGCCGGTTATGATGATCAGTTTAGCAAAAAATATCCCCTTGCCGTTAACCATGCACGCTCTTTTTATCATGCCCAGCTTACTTACTTTGTTATAGTTGGCCATGCCTATCTCTTTGGCGCGATGATCAAGCACGACAAATATGCCCTCAACCATCACCACGGCGCCATCTATGATAATCCCGAAGTCAATAGCTCCCATGGAAAGCAGGTTGGCCGACATGCCTTTCACCTTTAGGCAAATAAAGGCGAACAATAGCGAGAGCGGTATGATTAGTGATACGATAAGCGTAGTACGCCAATCGGCCATAAAAAGAAATACGATAACGGTAACAAAAATTATCCCCTCAGCCATGTTATGCAGTACGGTGTCCGTCGAGTAATCTATCAGATCGGTACGGTCATAAAACGGTTTGATCTTTACGTCTTCAGGCAGGATGGAACTGTTGAGTTCGACGATCTTGTCCTTCAGCGCCTTGATCACAAGGCTGGGATTGCCGCCTTTACGCATCACTACAATGCCCTCAACAACGTCAGGGTCGCGATCGCGTCCCACCTGCCCAAGCCGGGGCAAGGCCGATTCAGTTACTTCGCCAATGGTTTTTACATAGATAGGGGTGCCCTTAATATTATTAATAACAACGTCCTTAATCTCGCCGATGTCGTTTAGTAAACCTATGCCGCGTACGGCGTAGGCCTGGCCTGCCTGCTCTATCACGTCTCCACCCACGTTCACATTGCTTTTAGATACCGCATCGTAAAGCTGAAGCGGCGTTACGTTGTATTGAATGGCTTTTTGCGGATCGACAGTGATCTGGTAGGTCTTCACCTCGCCGCCAAAGCTATTGAGATCAGCCACCCCCGGGACGGCCTTTATCTCGCGGTCGACCACCCAATTTTCGATGGTAGTGAGATCACGAACCGACCTTTTGTTACTGGTTAACGTGAAGCGGTATATCTCGCCCGTAGGCCCGTAGGGAGGCTCTATACTGGGGCTCACACCGTCCGGAATGTCGGCATCGCCGATGTGGTTGTTTACCTGGGTGCGGGCAAATGGATAATCGACGTCATCATCAAAGGTTATTGTAATAACCGACAAGCCGAATAACGAGGACGACCTTACGCTAACCTTTTTTTCGGCGGGGTTCATCGCCAGCTCAATGGGCCGGGTCACAAACTTTTCAACCTCTTCGGCGCTTCGGCCCGGCCATTGCGAAATGATAACCACGGTGGTATTGGTAACATCCGGAAAAGCGTCGATACTAATGGTTTTAAAACTGATATAGCCCGCAACAGCCAGCAGAATGGTAACGAAGAACACGAAAAACCTGTTCCGTAAGGCGAATGCAAGAATATTTTTTATAAACCGGTTCATTTGTATTTCGGATGTCGGATGTTCGCCCCGATGGCTATCGGGGTCGGATTTATTTATCCGGGTCGAACCCGATCTTCTATCTTTTATTTACACTTTTCAATTACCTAAATCAGCACTTCGAAATCAAAATCCGACCCCGATAGCCATCGGGGCGAAAATCCGAATTCCGAATTCCGACAAATCATTCTTTCAACGACTCAAACAAATACACCTGTCTTGAGGCCACAATACGGTCACCCGGCTTTAAACCCTCACCGATATATGCCCTGTCTTCAACTGTTTTTGCTACTACGATCTGCTGTATATGAACTTTTGCCTTGCCGTCCACTACTATCACGTAGTTCTTATCATTATCAAAAACAATAGCGTTTGAATTGATGAAGGGAAGGTCCTCGCCCGACTGCGCTTTTATCAAAATGTTCGCAAACATGCCGGGCTTTAGCAAATTGCCGGGATTGATGATCTTTATCCGTGCATGCATGGACCGGTTATCCGGGTCCAGCATGTTGTCAATTTTGTCTATTTTGCCGTCAAAAGCCCTGTTCGGGTAGGCAAGGGTCGTTATTTTAACCGGGTCGCCGGTTTGTATCCTGGCGATATCTGATTCATACACATTGGCCAGCACGTAAACAGTGGAAAGATCAGCCACGGTGAATAAATTTTGACCATTGTCCGCCCTTACCTGGGTGTTATTGGTGAGATTTTTTTCAACCACGTACCCGGATAGCGGCGATTTTACCTCATAGCCGTTATCATTGCTTTTGTTGATGGATATCACGGCGCCTGCCCGTTTACTTTCGGCCTGGGCCTTTTGATAGTCCGACTGGGCCTGCTCCAGGTCCTTTTGCGACGCAAGGCCGCTTTGGTACATTTCCCGGGTCGATTCAAAAACCCGCTTTGTATTTCTCACGTCGGCATCGGCCGAAACAAAGTCTTTTGTGTAACCAGCCATTTCGGCACTCTTCAAAATTGCAAGGGTTTGTCCTTTCCGCACCACATCGCCCAACTGTACCTTAATGTCTTCAGCTACCCCGCTTACCAACGGAAATATTTTAACCATTTTGGTTTCATCGGGCGCAATGCTGCCGGTTAACGTTATTTGCGACCGTGCGCTCGCTTCCTGTACCGTATCTATCAGCAGGCTGTCTAAAAAAGCTTCGGTAATGTGGAAGCCGGTGTCCTTGTCGGTTTGATCAGCGCGGTGACATCCCTGCATAACAATAGTCGCCGCAAAAAAAACAGCTGCGATAATCGGTATTTTATATTTGGCACACATAGTCATTCTTTGTCAGGTCAGTTATTAAAAAAGCCCGTCCCCGTATCGTAATTAAGCTGCTCAAGCGAGGTAACGCGGTTAAGTTCTATCGTATTTAACTGCAGGGTATTAGTTTTGTATGAATCGTAAAAGTCAAGGAACTCCAGCAGGCTGATATTTCTTTTTTCGTAGTTGTTAAAAACCTCCTGTATCAGGTGGTTAAAGTCTTGCTTGAATTGCGGGTCGAAACTGTTGTAAAGCTTCTCGAGCCGCAGGGCCCCCTTGTAATCCGTGGCCACGGCGCTTTCAATTTTATCCTGCTGGCTTTGCAGTTGTACCTGGCTTTGGTCGATGGCAATCCGGGCTTGCTTGATGTTGCCCTGGTTGCGGTTAAAAAAAGGCAGGTTGAATTCGACACCTGCGCCTAAAAAATTGGTTCCGTAGCCGCCATACTTATCGTAGTTGAGCGATAACGAAAAATCAGGAATGGCCGTGGCCTTTTGAAGCTCCAGGTTCATATTATTATAATCCAGAGTCGCTTTGGCCAGTTTAAGGTCGAAGCGATTGGTGTACGCCGAATCAAGCAGCCTTTGATAGGGCACCAGCTCAACGATGCTTTTACCATCGAGATCGTAGGTGTACGCCGGTTCCACATAAGCAACTGGTTTGGCCTTCACCAGTAGCTTGAATTCGCTCTGTACCGTGTCAATACTTACCTGCAGGTTATTGTACTCAGCCTCTAGTGTATACAATTGCGATTGTATCCGCAGTACTTCCTTTTCTGCTATATTGCCCTTTGCATACTGTTCCTTAAAAACCGATAATGTTTTCTGCAACGAGCTGATCTCATCGCTATACACTTTAGCCGATTGTTCATCGAAGTAAATTGTGTAGAAATCATTCCTGAGCGTAAATTTTAACGTACGCAACAGGTCAAAGAATTGGTCTTTTGACTGTTCAACCCCGATTTTGGCCAACTGTATGTTTTTATTTCGCTTACCCGCGGTTGTAAAAAGCTGTGAAACACTTACCGATTGATCATTATAGGCGGGGCCTTGCGTTACATCATTGGTATGGATGCCGTTGTTAAAATTAAAGTCGGGGTTAGGGAATAAACGGGCCGTGATAATCTGCGCACTGGCATTATCAATATTAAATCGCTGGATAATTATTTGCAGGTTGTTTTTTAGAAACTGATCCTCTGCCTGCTTAACCGTTATTTTAATGGTATCGGGCAGAGGGGGTTGTGCCAGGGCGGATGAAAAAGTAAAAAAAGAACAAATTACCAGTAACAGTAAAGTACGAACAATTTTATAGAACATGATTTGTTAATGCAGCAAAAATAAAATACCGGTATTAAAGCTGAATTAAAGACAGATTAGAAAGGGATTAGAAATTACCGTGCAAACTGGATGGTTACCGTTGTATTACAATTGGGAACAGAATTGACACGAATGGAGCCATTGAAAAGGCCAATTATTTTTTGAGTTACATAAAGGCCGATACCATTACCGTTAAATCCCTTTACATTGGTTCCGCGATAAAACGAAGTGAAAATTTTCTCCAGTTCGTCGGGCATAATGCCTATTCCCTGGTCGGTAATGGCCACAGCAATCCCTTTTTCATGGGCGTTCAATTCGCATTTGATCGGTTTATTCGCCGAAAATTTAAAGGCATTGCCTATTATATTATTAAAAGCTATGGTAAGCAGGGGTTTGTTTGCCAGCAACACCAACTTTTCATGGTCCTTTGGCAAATGGACAATATTAACAATAAACATGCCTTTACCGGCTTTAGCTGTCCAGTATTCTTCCAGTTCCCATATCAGTTCATCAATTGCAACAGGTTTTAAGGCGGGTTGTGTATAGTTCATATCCACATGGGCCAGTTCAAGCAAACTGCCGATGGTTTCATTCAGCCTTTCGGCATCGTTTAGCACCGATTGCAGTACTTGCTCGTATTCTGCATGGCTGCGTATTTTGTTCAAGGTTATCTCAATTTCGCCTATAATGGTGGTAATTGGCGTTCTCAGTTCATGCGATGCATTTATTACAAAGGTTTGCTGCAACTCAAAGGCATTCTCCAAATGTTCAATTACCTGGTTAAAATTGTGCGCAAGCGCGCTTATTTCGTCTTTGCCATTGCCTTCATCAACGCGCATGTTCAGCGTGCCCGCCCTTACCAGGCGCATTTGCCTGATCACCCTGTCAATGGGTTCGAGCGCTTTTTGCGCAAACCACCTGCTGGTTATAAAAAGCCCGCTGGTAGCGCTGATCAGCAATATCACCATGCTTTCCACCAGATCCAGCCAGCGCTTGTGCCCTTGTACGTCTTCTGCTGAAACCAGTATCACAAAATTTCCCTGGTTATCGTTATAATAAATGCCTACGGTTTGCCGGTCGCCTTCGGCGAACTGCATTTGTTTTCGCTGCCGCACCAAATTGATTACCGGCGCCGACCAAAACTGGTTTTTGTCCTTGATAAATGACGCTGCGTTTTTATCATCGTAAAAGCGGATCACCTCGTGCGGAATGGGATCCATGTAGCGCGCTCTTACATGGCTAAGTGAATCGGCCGAGATTTCGTCAGCCTCCAGGTATAACTGGGCGGCCACATTGGCACGATACATCAAATGATCATAAAAGTCGGATTTTATGAGTGAGCTGAAGATGACGCAGATAACAGCCTCTACAATTAACAGCACAATAGCGCTGATGGCAGTGAAGTAAAGTGAAAGTCTGTTCTTTATTTTCATCTGTTAAAGCCTCGCTGCTATGGGTGTTCGAAACATCATTTCCTCTTTCCCGCTTGCGGGAGAGAGGGTGGTCGGGCGCAGTCCCGCACGTGCGGGAGGGGAGTAGACACCAACCGACATTACCGCCTCCAGATAACCGGGAGCATTAGCGTGTATGTCCGCCGGGTTGACTCACCCCGACTACTCCGCCTTCAGGCGGATGGCCGGCGCTCTCTTCGCCTGCGGCGGAAAGAGAGTAACTACTTTATCCGCTTAAGTTTCGAAGTTCAGGCCTCGTTACCAAAATGCAATAATAAGCACAATTATTTGTCGCTTTTTAGGATGTATCCCATGCCAATTGCGGTGTGGATCACCTTATTTTTAAAGCCTTTATCCACCTTGTTTCGCAAATAGTTTACGTATACATCAATAAAATTGGTGCCGGTATCAAAGTCGATCTTCCAAACCTGTTCTGCAATAAACTCGCGCGACAAAACCTTATTCGGATGACGCATAAAAAGTTCCAGCAATGTAAATTCTTTCGCGGTTAATGCAATCAGGCTTCCTGCCCGCTCTGCGATATTGCTCCAGGTATCTAATTTAAGATCCTCGAAGATTAAAACGTGTTCCTCCTCTGCGCCATTTCCGTTTTGCCTGCGCAATAGCGCCTCGATACGTGCAAGCAGTTCGCTGAAATGAAACGGCTTAACCAGGTAATCGTCTGCGCCCGCTTTCAGGCCGGATACTTTATTTTGCACCTGGTCAAGCGCCGAAAGCATCAGGATAGGCGTTTTGTTATCAGTATGCCGTATGTGCCGGCAAAGGTCGATGCCGTTCATGTCCGGCAGCATCACGTCCAATATCAGCAGATCAAAATCGCTTGTCTGAATCAGCGATTTTGCAAGTCCTGCATTTTTGGCCTCCTTTACTTTATAGCCGTTTTCTTCAAGCCCTTTGCAAATAAATGCGGCTACCTTTTGCTCGTCCTCCACTAAACAGATATTGCTCATATGATCAAAGATGGGGTATTATTTCGGAATTTCGATTTCGGATTTATTGATTTCGAACGCCGTCCCGATAGCTATCGGGAGCGGAATTTTTTGATGGGATAACGATTTATTTAACCAAATAGTATTTCGAACACTTCTTCGATGCTGCTTACAACTTTGATATCGATCTTATAACGCGATAGGTCAACCCCTTTTTTGTCCTGTCCGCCGGAAGGGAGATTGTATTTTGAAATGAATATCTGCTCAAAGCCAAGTTTTTGCGCCTCGGCAATGCGTTGTTCAACACGATTAACAGCCCGGATTTCGCCGGACAAACCAATCTCCCCCGCAAAGCAGGTTTTAAAGGGAACCGCGATGTCCTGGTGCGATGAAACAATTGCGGCGGCAAGCCCAAGGTCGATCGCGGGATCTTCAACGCGGATACCGCCGGTGATATTTAAAAAAACATCTTTGGCGCCGAGATTAAAACCACATCGTTTTTCAAGCACCGCCAGCAGCATGCTCATGCGGCGGCTATCAAAGCCCGTGGCTGTACGCTGCGGCGTGCCATATGGCGATGGGCTTACCAAAGCCTGTGTCTCGATCAGCATCGGGCGCATTCCTTCTAAGGTAGTTGAAATGGTAATGCCGCTGAGCAATTCATCCCGCTGCGACAATAAAATTTCCGAAGGGTTGGATACTTCGCGCAGGCCCTCGCCCAGCATTTCGTAAATACCCAGCTCGGAGGCAGAGCCGAAACGGTTTTTTATGGTGCGCAAAATGCGGTAAACATGGTGCTGGTCGCCCTCAAACTGTAAAACCGTATCCACCATATGCTCCAGTATCTTCGGCCCGGCTATCATGCCATCCTTGGTGATATGGCCGATCAAAAAGACAGGCGTACCGCTTTCCTTTGCAAAACGAAGCAGTTCGGCGGTACACTCCCGCACCTGCGAGACGCTGCCGGGAGTAGACTCGATGTGCGATGAATGCAGAGTTTGGATGGAATCGATCACTACCAAATCCGGCTCCAGTTCCTCAATCTGTTTAAAAATGTTTTGGGTTGATGTTTCTGTTAAAATATAACAACCTGATCCGGCTTCAGATCTTTGACTGCCAACTGCCAACTGCTTACTGCCAACTGGCGCCAGCCGCTCCGCCCGCATCTTCACCTGGTGTTCGCTTTCCTCGCCTGAAACATAAAGCACTTTTATATTGGGCATTTGCAAAGCCAGTTGCAGCATCAGCGTAGATTTTCCAATACCCGGCTCACCACCAATAAGCACCAGCGAGCCTGCCACAATACCGCCGCCAAGCACGCGGTTAAATTCATTGTCGGGGGTAAGCAGCCGGTGTTCTTCTTTAAAAGTAATATCGGCTACTTTAACCGGCTTGTTTGCGCGTTGTAAGGTGGTTGACGCCGTTTTCCAGTTAGGAACAGATGTATTTGCCTTTTCAATAATTTCTTCGGCAAAAGTATTCCATTGCTGGCACGACGGGCATTTACCCAGCCATTTTGCCGACTCGTAGCCACAGCTTTGACAGAAATATGCGAACCTGGTTTTTGACACGGTGTTGATGTGCAGATTTCAGATGTGTCCCGCACGTGCGGGACGCAGATGAGAAATATGCAGATTGCAAATGTGCGGATTTTATTGTGATAAGCAAGCGGAAATGCTAAAAATATTAGGAAAATATAATTCTTTCGGTAACCAGGGACTTGACCTCAAGCGCTAATCGGTAATAGCTTTCTGCTTCTTCTTTTGAAGGCATCAGGTTGGCGTCAGGGTAGCGTCCGTTCACTGCATAGGCATTGATATCCATCGGGTCGATCGTCCCAAAAATTGAATCAAAATTCGAGCATTGGTTTAGCAAAGCTATGATGTCGTGCGTTTTTTGTATATCGAATTCATTGTAAATCAAGTATGCCTTTAGGCACTTTTCTATGGCCTGTTGGCAATGAAAACAAGCGTTGTCTAATATCAAAGGTTCAATCTCCAGCAAGCGTTGAGCACTTAGCAAGTCATGCTCGGCTTTATTCAGCCACGATTCGACGTAGGCTTGAAGCGCCTGGGTCATAATATTATACCCTCTCTGATTGCTGTACGCACCACATGGCCTGGTAAATCTTGTTTTTCGCGCACTTCGTCCTCGCTATTAATCAACAGGTCGACAGGAATTTTTAGCGCATTAAATATGGCGTGGTTAAGTAAGGTGCTTAATTTGATTTTTTCCCTTGGTGCAAAAGTTTGCGGCGTAATCACTAGCAGGTCATAATCGCTAAATCTATCATAATCTCCCCTCGCGCGGGAGCCGAACAGCAAAACGCGCGCACCAGGCAGGTTCGATTGAACCGTTTCACGGATGGTGTTGTAGATTACCTGGCTGTCCATATGACAAATATACGTATTAGCAATAAGAAAGAAATTCGTCTATACTTTATTGTTTTATCGGCGGTGGAAATTTCACCTGGTTGATTTTGGGTTTGGGAGGGAATATGGGCTCCTGGTAAGTTGTTTCAAATTTAATAGCGTAGTTAACCTGGTGCAGCTTAACATTTTTATAACTATCGTTTATCCAGGTAAACGCATCTACAACCGAATCCGTTTTGATGTCTCTAACCCTTGTTATTCGCCTGCTGCTGTCTTTCCAGTAGACTATTAGTTCGAAATACGTTGCATCGGCGATATTTTTATGATCAGACGCCGGGATATTTTTGAATTTAATTTGCTCGAGTCTGGCGTTTATAGAATCCCAAAGTTTTGCGCTGATCTTTCCTGTAAAGTTTTTTTTAGAATTTCCATCGTAGTATTTATAATTCAATGAGCTATCAATACCAATTGCGGTTCCAAAATTCCATCCGCCGCTGCTGGCCAGCTCTATTTTGGTGATTTCGTTATTGGGGTGATGCGGTTTGGAGCAGGACAGAAACAATAAAATATACAATAAGCATATCAGGAGGCGCATGTATCTGTTAAGTTGATCCAAACAAGGTACACATTTTTTAGTGGGGACCGAATGGCAAAAAAAATGCAGACGCCTTTAAAACATCTGCACATCTATAATCTGCATATCCGCACATCTATAGCTTAATCTCTTCGTCCTTACTCGAGAAAAAATGAAACTCGGTGATCTGATAAGCGGGGTTGCTTTTCACCTTTATCCATTGTTTGTATTTAAAATACCATTTCCATTGGCGGCTCATGAAGCCTTGCTTCAGATAGGCTTCAATATACGGGTGAACGCAAAGGGTAATGTTCTTCTCGTTTTGTTCAACCAGGATATAGTTGAAGTTGGTCTCGATATCGTCTATCAGTAATATCGTCGGGCGGATAACGCCGGTGCCGTTGCAGGTTGGGCAAACTTCGGTAGTAACGATATTCATCTCCGGCCGTACGCGCTGGCGGGTGATCTGCACCAGGCCGAATTTGCTTGGCGGCAAAATGGTGTGCTTGGCACGGTCATGCGACATCTCCGACCTTAGGTAATCAAACAAGTCCTTGCGGTTATTCGGTTTGTGCATGTCGATAAAGTCGATCACCACAATGCCGCCCATATCGCGCAGGCGTAATTGGCGGGCAATTTCCTTCGCTGCCTCTTTATTTACCTGGAAGGCATTTTCTTCCTGGTTTTCTTTATTGGCCGTACGGTTACCACTGTTTACGTCGATAACGTGCAGCGCCTCCGTGTGTTCAATCACCAGGTAAGCGCCGCCGGCCAGGTTAACTGTTTTGCCGAAAGCCGATTTGATCTGTTTATCAACACCGTAGTGCTCAAAAATGGGCAAATTATTTTTGTGCAGGCGCACAATCCCATCCATCTCAGGAGATATCTCATGAACGTACGACCTGATCTCTTCCTGCAAAGCACTGTCGTTTACGTAAATATGCTGAAAATCGGGATTAAGGATATCGCGCAGCAGGGTAGAGGTTCGATCGATCTCACCCAGCACTTTTTTGGCGGGCTCGACGGAGGGCAAACGGGTAACAAATGATTCCCATTTCGAGATCAGGTCAAGCAGGTCCTTTTGAAGTTCGGCAACGCCTTTCCCTTCGGACACCGTGCGGATGATCACGCCAAAATGCTTTGGCTTAATGCTCTCCACTATTTTACGCAGCCGGTTACGCTCCGTATTGCTTTTTATCTTTTTGGAGATAGAAGTTACTTCCGAAAAAGGAACAAGCACCACATAACGGCCCGCGATGGAAATATCCGAACTTAAACGCGGCCCCTTGGTAGATATTGGCTCCTTTGCTATTTGTACAGGGATCAGCTGATTTTTGGATAATACTTCCGATATCTTCCCGCTTTTATTAATATCAGGGTCGAGCTTAAAGTTATCCAGCAATTTTGACTGATAGCCTCCGCTGCGTACCTGCTTGGTCAGTTTCAGCAGGCTTTGCACCTGCGGGCCAAGGTCAAGATAATGCAAAAAGGCATCCTTCTCGTAGCCAACATCAACAAAAGCAGCATTTAACCCCGGCATGATCTTTTTGATCCGGCCGAGGTATAGGTCGCCAACAGTATAGTTATTGGTAACCTGCTCTTTATGAAGTTCTACAAGCTGTTTGTCCTGTAATAATGCAATAGTAGTCCCGCCGGGGGATGAATCGATAATTAATTCCTTTATCAACTGCTACTCCATTTTTTAAAGCGGTTAAACCGCATGTTAGTAT
>Ga0206935_10055_pt1 | contig 41461 bp, 32 predicted proteins | sample Alteio_BWOrgHeat_13_FD_152924 | JGI IMG/M metagenome (GOLD analysis project Ga0206935, IMG submission 152924) | Enriched cells from forest soil in Barre Woods Harvard Forest LTER site, Petersham, Massachusetts, United States -... | ecosystem: Environmental > Terrestrial > Soil > Temperate forest >...
TCTTTACCGAGGGATCGTCCAGGGTTTCGTTAAAAACGAAAAGCATTTTTCCGTCAAGGTCAAAGTGTGGCGCTATCATCCTGAATTTGTCCGGTCTTGCTTTAAAGAGTTTGAGTTCGACGTTCTGGGTATCCCGCACCAGGTGAATAACCCTTTTGCTGAATGCGATCAAATCTTTGTTATAGTCGTAAATTTTATTTGCAGTTGTTTGTTTCAGTGCGTAAATGCGGTAATCACCCGCGTGAAGGTTATTCAATGAAAAGTTCCCCGCGCTGTCTACAGTTGCATATATCGACGGTCTCTTTTTTCCAAACAGAAGGGAGTCCTGTTTAAGTGTAAAAAGCATCACTGTGGCATCCTTGTCCCGCTCGCCGGTTTCAGTATTGATGACCCGCCCTGATATGCTGAGTGAGTCGATGTGGGGGCCGGTCGAAAAAACGTAGGTAAAGTTTTTTAAGACATTGCCCTCGGTAACATCGGCGATCGCCTTACCAAAGTTGATCACATAAGTAGTATTTTTTTCCAGGGAATCCTTAAGCGTAATGACGATACTTTTTTGGACCGTCTTATACTCCGGGATTTTGGTAGGAGTCGGGCTCATGGTAATTTCAGTGTAAGGGTTGGCGAGTTTGAAATATTCGTCAAAATCGAGCCGAATCACTTTGCCCTTAAAAAAGCGGGTCATGTTTGGTGGGGTTGCCTTCAATAATTTTGGAGGATCATGGTCGCGGGGCCCGCCACCAGGCGGCTGACGGTTTGCGCAGCCAAAAATCATCAAAAGGAGGGGTAACAGCAGCCCCAAAAATGAGCACTTTTTATTTAACATTATTTTTAGGCGATATAGGCGATTTTTTTATTTTAATGAAGACTGATATTAAAAATCAAAAATAATCAATCTAATGCGATATTTTATAACTAATTATAAATCAAATATTTATAAGGTGTTTTCGTGTCATTTTCATGTTTGCCTTAGTCTTGAGTCGAAAGTCTTAAGTAATCAATGAGAAATCAGTAAAATTCGACTTTAGACTTCCAACTAAAGACTTTCGACTTTCAAATAGACTATCTTGCAATATGAACCATCAATACCGAAATGTCAGACGGCGTGACTCCCGAAATCCGGGAAGCCTGGCCCAGCGTGCGCGGTTTTACTTTCATCAATTTTTCGCGCGCTTCTTTTGACAGCGAAACCAAACCTTGATAATCAAACATCGGGTTGATCTCTTTGTCTTCCATTTTTTTCATCCGGTCAACGATATCCATTTCCTTCTCAAAATAACTCTCATATTTGATTTTTATTTCAGCCTGCTCGATAGTTTCTTTATCAAAGGCGGATAACAGATCATCTAAGGTAGCATCCGCTTTTCGCAGGTCGTTTAACCCCACCTGCGGCCGGCTAACCAGGTTAAACAGTTTGGTATTTTGGCTGAGGGCGCTTGTCTCCAAATCTTCCAACAAGTTATTTACCGAAGCAGGGTCGATTGATTTCGCTTTGGTAAACGCAACAATGTCATCCGAGTTTTTGATCTTTTGATTTACCTTTTCCAAACGCTCATCGCTGATCAACCCTAATTCATGTCCCATCGGGCTGAGCCGGATATCGGCATTGTCCTGGCGCAGGAGCAAGCGGTGTTCGGCACGTGATGTGAACATGCGGTACGGTTCTTCAGTGCCCTTGGTTACCAGGTCGTCAATCAATACCCCAATATACGAATCAGACCGCTTCATGATCAGCTCGTGCTTGTCGTTTAGTTTTTGATGTGCGTTAATGCCGGCAATAAAGCCCTGGGATGCCGCTTCTTCATAACCGGTGGTGCCGTTGATCTGTCCCGCGAAATATAAATTATCGATCAGTTTGGTTTCTAAAGTGAGGCCAAGCTGGGTAGGAGGGAAATAATCATATTCAATAGCATACCCCGGCCTGAACATTTTGGCCTTTTGGAAACCCGGAATTTGTACGAGAGCTTTATATTGTACATCTTCCGGCAGGGAGGTAGAGAAGCCGTTGACGTATATTTCAACCGTATTCCAACCCTCCGGTTCAACAAATATCTGGTGACGGTCGCGCTCGGCAAAGCGGTTGATCTTGTCTTCAATAGATGGACAATACCGCGGGCCCAGGCCTTTTATCCGGCCGGTAAACATGGGCGATTTTTCGAAGCCCTCTTTTAATGTTTCGTGCACGTTGGTATTGGTGTAGGTGGTCCAGCAGCAGCGCTGTTCTTTGGCAAGTTCTACATCGGTAAAGGAAAACCGCCCGCGTTCTTCATCGCCCCATTGTTCTTCCATCAGTGCGTAGTTGAGGCTTCTGCCGTCAACACGGGGTGGTGTGCCGGTTTTCATCCGGCCTGATTCAAAGCCAAGTTCAACTAATTGCTCGGTTAAGCCGGTCGCGGCTTTTTCAGCTGTACGGCCGCCGCCGAAACGTTTTTCGCCGATATGGATGATGCCGTTAAGGAACGTGCCGTTGGTTAAAACAACTGCGTCCGATTCGATCTCTATTCCAAGTGATGTGCGTACACCGGCGATTGTTCTGTTCTTAACCAGCAGAGAAGTAACGGTGTCTTGCCAAAAGTCTACGTTTGGCGTTCTTTCCAGCGCTAAACGCCATTCTTCCGCAAAGCGCATACGGTCGCTTTGGGCCCTGGGGCTCCACATCGCGGGGCCTTTTGAGCGGTTCAGCATCCTGAATTGCAGCGATGTTTTATCCGTGATGATACCTGAATATCCCCCTAATGCATCAATCTCGCGTACAATTTGTCCTTTTGCAACGCCGCCCATAGCGGGGTTGCAGCTCATTTGGGCGATGACCCCCATATTCATGGTGACCAAAAGCACTGATGAACCCAGGTTTGCCGCCGCCGCCGCCGCTTCACAGCCGGCATGGCCGGCGCCAACAACTATTACATCATATTTCTTAAACATCTTCTACCGATATATTGCGCCGATGGCGCATGATGTTCCACGTGGAACATCTGTTTATTCTTAAACCGCACGCGGCGAATGCAATTCGCCGTTAAAGAGGGCTGCCTTTGGACGTCCTCCGTTAGGGCGTATCGCATACGCCCCCTATGTTCCACGTGGAACATAGGGTTAGAGACGCGATGCATCGCGTCTCTACGGCGCTTGTTTGTACAAAATTATTCATTAACCCGCGATGTTCCACGTGGAACATTAAATAATGATAATAACGCTACAAGAGCCCAAACGCCTTCTAAGGCTACAAACGGATAAAACCGTATCAAATACGATGAAAAGCAGCATATGCCCGCCCCAATAAGGTTCATCGCTTTATAGGTATTGCTTTGCGCCGGCATCTTTTTATATAGATTCAGCAGAAAAGCAATTAATAAAATGATCACGCCAATTGATGCCAGTATGTCGGGTGCTTTCATTTAGGCCTCTTTTAACTCAGTTAATTCCAACCAACGTGCACTTTTTGCATCCAAACGGCTATTTAATGCGTCAATTTGTTTCAGTATTTCAGCAAGTTTTTCAGGATCAATTCCCGAAATATTCAATTCATCGTTCTTTTGTATTAGCTGCTGTTCTATTTCGGGTATCTCTTTTTCCAGCGTTTCCAACTCCTGGCTATCTTTAAAGCTCAGCTTGTTTTTCTTTGACGCCGGTACTGCGGAAGTATCAACAGCCACACCTTTCTTGCTTTGTTGTTTGTTTTCCTCCTGTTCTAACCGGTATGCCGAGTAATTGCCATTGTATATTCTTATGTCTTGGCCGGCCTCCAGTATAAATAGCTGGTCGGTTAGCTTATCCAACAAGTACCTGTCGTGCGAAACCAGCATCAAAACACCGGTGTAATTGGTTAAAAACTCTTCCAATACATTCAGGGTATCAATATCCAAATCGTTTGTAGGCTCATCCAGTATCAAAAAGTTTGGATTTTTCATCAATACCTGCATCAGCAACAGGCGCTTTTTCTCGCCGCCGCTTAGCTTTGAGATAAATCCGTGTTGTTTTGCCGGCGGAAAAAGGAACAAAGTGAGCAGCGCGGAGGCCGAAATGGTTTTTCCGTCGGCCATGGTAATAAACTCCGCCACATTTTTTACCACATCGATAACCCGTTCCGTCTCTTTAAAAACCATGCCGCCCTGCTGAAAATAACCCATAACCGTTGTTTCACCCTTGATTATTGCGCCACGGTCGGGGTTTATTGCCCCGGTGAGCAGATTTAACAGGGTTGATTTGCCGCTGCCGTTTTTACCTGCCACACCAATGCGGTCTCCTTTCTTAAAAACATAGCTAAAATCAGTGATAACATTTTTATTGTTAAACGACTTGTAGACATGTTCGATCTCCATAATCTTATTGCCCTGGCGCGCCGTTTTTACCGAAAGTTCTACCTTTTGCTTTGGACCGCCGTTTTTGGTTTTATCTTCCAGGTCATAATAGGCGTCAATCCGCGCTTTTGATTTGGTTCCCCTGGCCTGTGGCTGGCGGCGCATCCATTCCAGCTCTTTTCGCAATAAATTACTGTTTTTTTGAAATGCTGCCGCGTCTGCACTTTCGCGTTCGGCTTTCTTCTCCAGGTAATATTCGTAGTTGCCGGCGTAGGGGATGAGTTTCCCTTTATCTATTTCCAGTATCTCGTTGCAAACATTATCCAGGAAATACCGGTCGTGGGTAACCATCAGGATGGTTTTGGTGCCGTCGGTCAGTAATTTCTCCAGCCATTCAATGGTATCGATGTCCAAATGGTTGGTCGGCTCGTCCAAAATATACAGGTCGGGGTCTTCTATCAGCAGTTTGGCCAGCGCGAGCCGCTTCTTTTGGCCGCCGCTAAGGGTGGTGATCCTTTGATCGAGGTGATGAATATCCAGCCTTCCGAGGATGGTTTTAATCATATACTCGTATTCCCACGCATTGATCATGCTCATTTCTTCCATCACCACCTCGATGGCCTTATGGTTTTCCGGGTCGTTTTCCAGCAATTCCTCGTATTTCCGGATCAGTTGCTGCTGTTTGTCGTCCGCATGGAAAATATAATCGCTGATGGTGATGGCATCCTTAAAGCCCGGGTCCTGTTCCAGGTAGCCCGAACGCAGATCGCGCATCTGCGCAACTTTTCCTTCGGTTGGCTGCAGCTGGCCGGCCAGCAATTTCAGCAGGGTTGATTTACCGGCTCCGTTTATACCCACCAGGGCTACCCTGCGCCCGCGGTTTATGCCGATGGACGCGTTTTTAAATAGCCAGTGGTCATGAAATGAATGGCCGAGGTTTTCGGCCGAGATATATGTGCTCACGCGATTTCTTTTATTTCGTCGGAAGCGTGAATAAAAACGCCTTCCTGTTTTATTAATGATTGTTTGTACATCGCACTGGCGACGGTTGCAGCCGGAATACTCCTGTATTTTCTGAGGCCGCCAATTAACAAAGGGTCAATTAGTTTAGATAATCCGAAAAGAAAGCGTTCCCCGGCCCTTTTTTCTGTCCTGTCACCTGTTAACAAGGCCGGCCGGTAAATGTGCAGGCAATTCAAACCGACACCCATTAGGTCATTTTCGATCTCGCCTTTCATTTTGGTATAAAAATTTGACGAAGCGGCATTAGCGCCAAGCGATGAGACCAAATGAAATTGGGCCATTCCGTTTTTCTTTGCTATCTGTGCCAGCTGCAAAGGATAGTCGTGGTCGATTTTTCGGTATGCCGTCAGGTCCGGCGTTTTCTTTCGTGTTGAGCCTAAACAAGAAAATAAGGCGTGCCCGTTTATCTCGCCCTCATATTCTGAAAGCGCGTCAAAATCAACTAAAACTTGATTAAGCCTGGGATGCGTCAAAGGCAATTCTTTTCGAACTAAAACTACAACTTCCTGGTATGCAGGGCTTTGTAATAAAATATCGAGCAGATACCCGCCTATTAGCCCGCTTGCCCCGGCTATTATTGCTTTTGCCACAACCTGTTAATTTTTTGCAAAAATACGCATAATTTAATTTGCACCGGGCTTTGATAATCGCCCTAAATTTTTGTTGACGAGGGGCTTCCGAAATATAGCCGTCGATTGTTATAAACAAAACGTACGGTTTGAGGTTGTATTACAAGTTAGTAACATCGAAACCAAGGCACAATCCCGTTTCCTGAAAGTATTTACCCCATGTTTAAGGCGATGCTGATTTTACCGGGAGTGCAGGTGGAATAATTAAAGACTAAATATGGCAGAAGAGATTGCAATTCCATCATGGAAGAAATGGTTTGAAGGCATCGGCGACCAGGTCGGGTTTTTCATCGACTTTTTCAGGAATATTTTTACCGGCGGGTTTGAATGGTCGGAATTTGTACGGCAATGTTACGAGATCGGGTACCGATCCATAATGTTGGTTGGCATCACCTCGTTTATTATGGGCGTTGTGCTTATCCTGCAGCTGCGGCCAACCCTTATATCTTTTGGCGCAGCCAGCATGCTGCCCAAAACGCTCGCCGTTTCGTTTATCAGGGAAATAGGCCCCGTTATTATCGGGCTGATTTGCGCCGGTAAAGTGGCGTCATCTATCGGGGCCGAACTGGGGAGCATGAAGGTTACTGAACAATTGGACGCCATGGAGGTATCGGGCGCAAACCCGCTGCAATACCTGGTTGTTACCCGTATACTCGCCACAACGATTATGGTGCCCATACTATCGATAATAGGCGACGTAATAGGCCTTTTTGGTGGTTTCCTGGCGTTAAACTTAAGGGATAACATGAGTTTTTCCCTCTATTTTACAAAAGTGATCGCATCCATCGATTTTTCTGATTTTTTACCCGCCCTGGTTAAAACTATATTTTTCGGCTTCGCCATCGGCTTTGTGGGCTGTTATAAGGGGTTTCATTCAAACAAAGGGACAGAGAGTGTGGGCATAGCAGCCAATTCAGCAGTAGTAACAGCTTCCTTATGGATTTTTATAATTGATGCCATTGCTGTTCAGATCACGAGTTTATTGTTTTATAGATAAATCCGAAAGTCGGCAAAGTCAGCAAAGTTTGAAGAAGCTGCAACGGAGGTTTTCGGTAAAATAAAGTCAAAAAAAGAAATGTAATCGCAAAGATTGCTAAGAAGGCACAGGGAAAAAATTGACAAACTATTAAGGCTTTGTGGCCAACGTGTTTTGGCCTTTGTGTTCGTTGTGGTTAAATCCGGTACAGTTTAGTTATAGTAGAAGAAAGAAATGGACGAAGTGAATGTAGATACCGAAAAAAAAAGCAAGCCGGAAAGCCGTGAGGGTATTGTAATAGCCATAAAGGGCCTGAAAAAGTCATTTGGGGCGAAACATGTTTTAAAAGACATCAACCTGGAGGTAAAAAAAGGGGAGAACGTGGTGATATTGGGAAGATCAGGCACAGGTAAATCGGTGGCTATACAATGTATCGTGGGGTTGCTAAAACCCGACGGGGGCTCGCTGAAAGTGTTTGGCGATGAGGTTGCCGGAATGACAGATAAAGAACTGAAACAATTGCGGATAAAAATCGGGTTTTTGTTTCAGAGCGGAGCCTTATATGATTCGATGACCGTACGCGAAAATCTTGAATTCCCATTAACGAGGGTATTAAAAATTAAGGACCAGCAGGAAATTGATAAACGTGTAGAAGAAGCTTTGGATAGTGTGGGTTTGCTGGAAGCGATAGATAAATTACCGTCAGATCTGTCGGGCGGCATGCGAAAGCGGGCCGGCCTTGCGCGCACCATTATCGTAAACCCCGAAATTATATTATATGACGAGCCCACAACAGGGCTTGATCCGATCACTTCAAGGGAAATCAGCGATCTGATAACAAGTATTCAAAAGAAATATAAAACCTCATCCATTATTATTACGCACGACATGGAATGTGCACGAATTGCATCTGACCGGATGTTAATTATGGATGACGGCGTATTTATAGCGGAAGGTTCATTTGATGGCCTTCATAAATCAACAAACAAAACAGTGAGAGAATTTTTTAAAGATATATTATGAAAACTACATCGGGACAAAAAATAAAAATCGGCGCTTTTACATTTGTGGGGCTGTTAGTGCTGGTGTTGGCTATTTTTTTTATCGGGAACAGGAAAAACCTTTTCAGCTCGACATTTACTATATACGGAACATTTAAGAATGTCAACGGCTTGCAGGTTGGAAACAATGTGCGCTTTGCAGGCATCAATGTAGGCGTTGTTGAAGCCATTAACATCGTGACAGACAGTTCGGCGCGTGTGGATATTACGTTGAACAACAGCGTTAGAAAATTTATTGAAAAAGACGCCAAATTAAGCATCGGGAGCGATGGATTAATGGGCGATAAGCTGGTGGTTATAGCGCCTGGGGGAATAACCAGCCGGCAGGAAGTGCAGAACGGCGACCAACTGGCGGCGGTTAACCCGGTAGACGTTGACAAAATAATTGCTAAATTTACCACAGTGATTGATAATGCTGCGGCGCTTACCGGCGGGTTATCAGATATTGTAGCAAAAGTCAATAGCGGCCACGGAAGCCTCGGCAAATTATTGAACAATGACGACCTGTCCAAAAACCTGAATGCGACCGTTAGGCAGGCGCAAACCACCATGAAAAATGTACATGCCACAACCACGACCTTAAACACGGATTTGAAAGCGGCACAAAGCAATTTCCTGTTAAAAGGGTTTTTTAACAAGAAGAAGAAAAAAGCGCAGCAGGATTCGATAAAAAAGGCACAGGGAACCACCCAAAAGCAATAGAAAGGCATCAGCAGAAAACCTGGCAAATGTTTTCCCCAAAACGCATTGTCAGATCGCCGAACAAACAAATTATAATGGGCACAGCAGCGGGAGTTGGATAAGATGGCCGCGTCGATAAACGCCGTTTTTAATAAGCCCGACGGTCCCGACAGGGAGACGCCGGGCTTTCGGCAATAAATATTGTTTGGGCCGCTTAAGAAAAAAAACCGGCAAAATATTATATAGTCAGATCATCAGATGTGTTACTTAGTGTACTGACATAGGGCGCCGGACCACCCCGGCCACTGGTTATATCTTCACAAATTCTACCCTCCGGTTGTTGGCTTTGCCTTCCAGCGTGCTATTATCAGCAATAGGCTTTGTATCGCCAAATCCCTTTGAAGTTAGCCGGGATGCATCAATACCCATTACAATAAGCTGCGCCTTTACAGCATCTGCGCGTTGCTGCGAGAGGGTTGTATTGCGCGCATCGGTACCGGTATTATCGGTATGGCCGTCAACTTCAAACTTAATATCGGGGTTGTCTTTCATCACCCGCACTACCATATTAAGCGTGCCCATACTTTCGGGCCGTATAGTCGCTTTGTCTACATCGAAGTTTATCCCGTGGGTAACCAGCTTGGCATCAGTGAATTTTTGCCCCGTCATATAAAACTGTACGCCGTCCGCAACTTTAAAATTTTTGAATATTATAGGTTTGTCCTGGCCGCCTATCCCTTCTATTTCCAGGTTGGCAGGTACAATCCCCACCTGGGGTATAAGAAGCACCCGGTATTTATCTACGTATACCTTTACCTGATTGTTTTTAAATGCCACCGCGACATGATGCCATTTGTGCGTGAAGTTATTGCCGCCGATATCAGCGGGCAGGGCTGCGCTAAAGTCGCTTACCCCGCTAAATTCCGCACTGCCGGTTTTTATAGTTACAGTGAAGGATTTGCTCCCGCTCGCGTCGTGAAAAGCGAGTATGGCGGGGTACCCCTCGCTACCATAGTCATCATATTCAACTGAAAAACTGCCGGTGAGATAGGAACTATTTTTCATAAGCGGCGATACATGGACATAATTGCCATCGGTCAGAAAAAAAGCCTTATCCGGCCCAACCATGTTGAGGATAGCCTGACCTCCTTTAAGGTTCCAGTGAGTGGGAAATTCGCCACTTTGGTCGTCAGTAAACTCATCCTCAAATAGTACATTATTGCCGGGCACGAAATCGTAGTTTTGATAGGAGGCCAAACTTGCCCCTGTTGATGTTCCGCCTGCAGGCTGGGCATTAGCGGATGCCGGTGCGGACTCTTGCGGATTTGTTGCCTGGGGCTGGGCGCCGTTGGGGTTAGCCTGCTGCTGTTGCGGCATCATCTGTAGCGAATCGGCATGGGTCATCTTCTTTTTCTTTTTGAAAAGACCCTTTACACCATTGGCTACATTGTTCAATCCATTGTTTACCGAATTGTTGACGTTGTTGTTGGCCTGGTTAGACGCATCGGTTGTTACCACCGTACCCGGATTGTTCACCTGGCCGTTGCTTTTAGCTGCCGAGAGCAAAAAAAATAGCAAGGGAGTGGTAAAAAGAAAAAATTTTTTCATGGCTAAAATGTTTTTTAATAAAGTGACGAATAATACCGATAGCGTTCAATGGGACATTTATCCCATATTATTAATCACTTATGCAGTAGTAAAAAGGGTGTTTGAAAATGGAAACACGTTGCACTTGCCCTTTTCCGCTGCAGGCAAAGAGCGGGTCGACCATCCGTCTAAAGGGGGATCGACATCCCTCTCTTCGGCAAGCGGGAAAGAGGGCTGGGAATGTTTCGAACAAACAGGAGAAAAAACCGAAAGCTATTTGCCCTTATTGCCGTGGAGTACCTTTGCAACGGCTTGCGATTTAGAATGCACGTGCAGCTTTTCGTAAATGTTGGAGATATGTTTACGGATGGTATGCACGCTGAGGTAATACTTATCGGCTATTTTTTTGTAGCTAAGGCCATCTACCAGCGCAAAAAGGATCTCTTTTTCGCGGGTGGTCAGTTGGTAGTCTTCTTCTTTCAGCGGCGGCCCGGCCTGGAAAAACTGTATCACCCGGCGCGCTACAGAGGGGCTCATCGGCGAGCCGCCCTGGTTAAGGTCGCGGATAGCGTCGATGATCTCCTGCGGGCGGCTTTTTTTGAGGAGGTAGCCTGAAGCGCCCTCCCGGATAGCTTCAAATATCTTGTCGTCATCGTCAAATACGGTGAACATCAGGATTTGCATATTATCAAAATTGCTCTTTAGCGTCCGTACGCCCTCAATGCCCGAAATGTCGGGCAGGCCGATGTCCATGATAACAATATCCGGCTTTGCTTTTTGGAAAGTGCTGACTACGTTGAGCAGATTTTTGATAGATGCCACACAGCGGATGTCGTCAGTTTGCGCAAAAAGCTGCTCCATGCTTTTCGCAAGCACCTGGTTATCTTCAACGATGGCTACCCTGATCATATTTTCTAAATCTCCTCAATAATTCCCGTCTGTTCAATAACACATTTATTCTATTTGTACGGCCAGGCTCACCCTTGTTCCTTTGCCCGGTGATGAGGCGATGCAAAGCTTTCCGCACATGGCTTCCGCCCGTTTTTGCATGTTCATTAAGCCATTTCCGGATGAAAGCTGATTCGTATCGAAGCCTTTGCCGTCGTCAGCCACCTCGATTTTCAATAATCCCCCGGTATATTCCGCAAGTATGCAAACGGTTGTACATCCTGAGTATTTGATCAGGTTGTTAATCGCCTCCTTCAGTACCAGGTAAATATGCTGCCGGCGCTGCATATCCAGTTTCATCTCTTTTAGCTTATCCGGCACACGAAACTCATAATCGATATCCCGGGCTTCAAGGATGGTTGATGCGAACTGCTGTATCCGGCTAAAGAGGTTTCCCACCGTGTCGTTTTGCGTGCTGATGCTCCATACGATGTCGTCCATTTTTTCCATCAGCAAATGGCTTCGTTCATTAATTTCTCCAAGAATGCTTTTTGATTTTTGTTCTTTTTCCCGCGCCGCGACTTCGCTTAAAATAGAGATGGAGCTTAATGTCGACCCGATATCATCATGCAGGTCGGTTGATATTTTGTTTCGGAGCAGCTCAAGGGCCAGGGCCTTGCTTAATTTATAGCGGTAAGCGGTATAAGCCACAAATACCATTAATGCGGTCATCAATAGTATAAACCACCAGGATAGCCAAAACGGCGGCTTAATGGTGAAGTGGAAAACTGCCGGACGCCGGCTCCATACGCCGTCTTCATTCATGGCCGCAACTTTAAAGGTATAATAGCCAGGTTTCAGGTCAAATGCCACATCGTTATGGCTTGTTAACGGGCTCCAACCATTATCCTGGCCGGTTAGCATGTAGTGATACGAGAGTTTTTCAGGATTTTTTAAACTGATGCCGGCGAATTCAAATGAAATGAAATGCTGATCGTACGGCAATTCAATCTCGCCCGCATCCATGGTGTAGGGTGCGATAGAGAAGCCTTTGCGGCCCTGGATATCGATTTTAGTAAGGTAAACGGGCGGCGGGACGGTATCCTTGTGCAGGCTGGCGGGCATCCATTTTAATATGCCCTCATTTGTGCCGATAAAAAACTGGTTGCCGTCTTTTATGATGCGGTTCGTCTCGCGGTTGATATTGTCATCGTCTATTTTGACATGGGTTACTACTGGCTTTCTGTAGCCACCAGTTACAATATTGATACCGTTGTTAGTGGCCAGGTACATGATATTAGCATCGAAGACAATGTCTCTAATCCAGTTGGCATTTAATCCGTTTTGTGTGCCGATGTGTGCAACAGGTTTTTTTGCGCCGGGGGAAAAGACGTATACGCCGCTGGTCCGGGTTCCAAAAAGGATGTTTCCTTTATTGTCGCTTGCGCAGCACCTGATCCGCAGATCCGGATAACCGGTTGTTGCACTAAACTCGTCGGTGATACGCAAACTATCGCCCCGCAGGACGTAGCGAATGATACCCTTATCACGAAATCCAACCCAAACCTGATCATTGTTAGCGTATATTGCCGTGATCATTTCGGGGACCGGCGCCGGCAGCCTTAGTTGCTTAAGACCGTTGGCCTGGTATTTCCAAACCTCTCCGGTAACACCTCCAAACCATAGGCTGCCGCTGGCGCTCTCGCAAAAGGCGGTAGCCTGAATATCAAGATATTTTGTAATTTTATTTTGATCGATCTTTAAGACACCAGCCACCGTTCCGGCAAGGCAAGGTCCATTCGCGGGCCGGGTGATCCAGGAAACATAGCCAATAGACGATGATCCGACAGTAGAGAAAAAAAGATACCGGTTCTCTTTCTGCCGCGCTAAACCGTTGATGGAACCGGCCCATAGCTTGTTTTGATCGCCCACGAACAGTGCAGTAATGGGGTCGTTGTGCCCGCCGCTTATAATTTTGTTAAAAGTGTAATATTCATCGGCAAGTGTGCTTAGTCCCTTGCGGTTGGCAAACCAAACAATGCCTTCATCATCTGAATATATTTGCTGAACATTTTCGGGCAAACCGTTTGATCTGCTGTACGAAGTTAGCTTTCCGCTTTTTATTCTATAGACGGTATCGGCAATATCCCAAAACGATCCGTTGCTTCCTATGATCCATACTTCGCCGTTTTTGTCGGCGCTTATCTCTGTTAAGTCTTTGCCCGGTAAGTAAACCGAGGGTTTGGCTAAAAAAGAAGTATTGGTATGGTAGGGGAAGCTTAAGACGCCCCTGGTTGAAACAGCCCACAAAAGATTTTTTGCCGCGGCGACCCGCTTGATAAAGGCGCCCGGCAAAAAGTGTTTACTCATTACCAGCTTTTCTTTATGATACCTGAGCAGAAAGATGCCATCATCAGTGCCCAATACCGTTGTCGTATCGGGCATTTGCGTTACGCCATTGACGCTACCTTTAACGAAAATATGTTCCGACTCAAGCGGAAAAAACCTGCCCCCATCAAAAATATACGTCCGGTTTTGAGTTACGACAAGATATTTGCCGGGGGAAAGCTGCGTCATCCCGGTAATGGAATTCGTGGTAGCGTCTTTTAGCGCAGGGTCGACCATGTAATTGGTGAAGCGGCCGTTTTCGTATTTAAAAATGCCGTTAAAGAAAGTGAGTATCCAGATGGTGCCCTTAAAGTCTTTGTAAAAGCCGGTCACGTATAACTGGCCGACAGTCGCTTTTATTTGCGGCCTGTAAAACCGGGCCCCGTCAAACCAGTAGATGCCAAAGTCGGTGCCAACCCACAGCAATCCGCGGTTATCCCTGATCACCGCCTGCACATTATTTTCGCTCAATCCATCCTTTATGCCATAATTTTTAAAAGGCATCATCTGCGCATCAGCGCGGAGGCAAAATAAAAGGGCAAGGGCTAAAAAAACCGGGCGGAACATGCATATAAATATAGGGATTTACAGAACAGTATTTTATAGCTGAGATACTGCGGGAAGCCAGGCACTGGTCAGGGCAGAAGCATTAAAATAGCTTTAGGCTTATTTGCCATGTAAAGCTTAGATTTTTAACCAAGGGCGCAAAGATTTCGCAAAGAGCACAAAGCTAAGCACTTTGCCACCTTCGCGGTTTTCTCTTTGAGCCCTTTGCAGTTAAGATTACACATCATAAAAGTAAAAGGTAATTTTATTCAGGATAATTCTATCAAAATAATTTTTAATGCGTTTGCCATGAGGCACTGGTTAAGTTAGTAGTGTTTGAATTACATTTACTACCTGCGCTTTAATAGTATTATCAACCTCTCCGAGCTTTCGGTCAATCATGTTTTTTTCAATTGAAGCCATTTTGTGCACTCTTATTACCGATGGGAGCTGCAAACCGTTTTGGCTCCAGGTCTTTAATTCAATATCATAAAGAGAGTAATATAACTTACTCGTAATTCGGCACATGATAACGTCGCCGTCATTGGTGTCCTTAATAATTAGCGCGGGACGTTTTTTAAAACCAATATTGCTTGTGAAAGGAAATTTTACGAGTACAATATCACCTAATTTGTAGTTTGCCATAGCTACAGTTTATCATAAACCGAATCCGTTTCATCATAACCTTTCAGAAACTGGGCGCTTGCCATATTTTTGAATTCAGCTTCTTCGTTTGTTTCAAATTCATCAATCAATACAATAACGCGTACATGCTTGTCTTTTGATAAAGACAACTCTAACTGAAAATTTTCAGGGATCTTAATAGTGTTATCTGATAATTCCGATTCAAACTCAACTGCTTTCATATCCGTTTGTACTTATTACAAATTTACCTTTATATATTTAGGTATGCAAGTGTGATGAGTAAGCGCGCGTCACTTCTTTTTGGGATCGATCGCAAATTATCCGTGAGTGGCGAGATCTCGCCTATAGCGTAGTAGCCGATAGGCGAAGACGTAAACAGCGGGGAATGCGGTATAAAAAAGCCGCCCCATGGAATAATTCGGGACGGCCGGTCAGCTATTGTAGTTTTTGTTTTTTTAACAACATGGGCATATAAATGGGTAATAGGTATCGTCGATAATTGGGGCCATGCCAAAAAAGTCTTTTAAAACCGACTCGGCAGTGCAATAAGCGCCCTCAACCCAGGCCTGGTCGTTCGAAAAAGCCTCGCCGACGATAAAAATATTGGCATCGGCACCATCGATAAGTTGCGAGGGTTTCCGTATTTTTTGCTGTACATCGCAAACGTCATAATGTGCAGCATAAGCGTGGTACCCGGCATTAAACGGCGGCAGCGACCAATCCATGTATTTACATTCCAGCGGCGCGGGCACAATGCTGTAGTCTGCCTGCGGGCCAAAATGCAGGGCGGCCAACTGTTGGCGCAGCATTTTTATCATTACCCCGGTAGCTTTTTTGGGGCCGTTGAGCGGCTGATAATTTTCGGAGAATGGCACCTTTTCGGCATCGTTGTTACCGTATTCCAACTCCTCCCAAAAACTGGTGAACTGTTCGTCGTCATAACTGGCAAGGATGCCGTAAATTGGTTTTTCCTTTTTCTCGATGGCGTTGTTGCCGAAATAAACGACCTGCCTTATCGGGGTATCGGTTACGCTCGGGCCGATGGTATTGCGCTGCGAGGCGGCGAGTAACGCGTTTTCCTGGCGGATAGTGAGCCGCTCGCCGATGCACTGCTGCACATTATTGATGATCTCCCGCGTAGAGGTGAAAGGCGTTTGCAGGATAGACGGGCATTTCGCCATCTTTTCTATATAGGTTTCAGGGAAGCCGCCTTTCTCCAGTGCTGCCAGCACCGAATCCGTAAGTTCCCATGCCAGAATTTTGGCCGGATAGGTTGCCGAGACGGTATTGTTAGGATCCTTTATCCACCAGGGCGAATCAAAAAACATCCCGATCTTATAGGAAGGCTGCTGAATGGCCGAGCTAAGATAATTCTGAACTTTTTCGTGGTTCAGCACATCAATGCCATCGTGGTCGGTATAGCGGGTTGCCTGCGCCACCAGGTCCAGTGCGTAGGGCGGCATGGCCATCCAGGCAAAATTGCACACACCCGAAGCTGCCTTTTTATTTGGGTTTTCGCGGGTGGCCACAGTAAAATGAACTTCGGCCCCTTTTTGCAGGATAGAATGCAGCCGGGTGTTGTAGACATATTTGAAGATGACGCCTTTTTTAGCTGCCAGCTTTACGATATCATCATACATGGCATTAAACATGTAGGAATAGCCTTTGGTAAGCGTTTTGTATTGGCTGCCTGGTGTAAACTCATCATTCGATTGTATAGCAACAGCCGCGTTCCAGTTGATAACGTTCGAGGTATAGCCGTTTCCGTCGGCGGTATAGGCAAAGCCTTCCGCCCCCAGTTGGTCGAACATCAAATCCCAGTAACCTATATTTTTCAGCTTGTCGCCTTTTTGGTAAACCGACGATTCCGGCAGCTCGACAATGATTTCGCCGTCCTGGTAAAACTTGCACCAATCCTGCCGGGTATTCGCCTGGCCCTGCGGAATAGCCAGGCTTTCGATCACCCCAAAACCGTTATCCGGCGAAACGGCAGCGCCGAAATTATTAACGTTATATGGCGCCGGGTTAGTGGAGTTTATATCTTTCAGGTAGATATTTTTTGAACGAAGGCAGAATAATGTGTTTAGCGATACGTTAAACGGCACCGAATATCTATCCAGCCCAAGCCGTTGGATAACATTCGTTACTACGCGCTGCCCCGGGTTATTGGCAGCGTTCGGGTCGGGAACATTCACATTCCATTCCGAGTAGCGCATACCGCCAAGCTCGAGGTAAGAATTGGTTTCGTCGTCATTAAAGTGCCAGGTGCAAACGCGCGCGCCGGGTACACGGGCGCCGGCCTCTTTTTGGTCGGAGAAATCGTAATGGCCCCAATCGTATAGTTCGATCACATCGCCGCTTACAGGCAGATTGGCTCCATCCTGTCCGGGGGCTGGTTCGCCCCACAATAAACGCCAGGCAGTATACAGGCCCGAAGCGCCGGCGCCAAATATGGAATAGGTTTTATTTTTCATATGGATATAAGTTTTGTCAAATATTATACAAGGTAACTAACTGATAATAGCAACGTTATGTGACTCCCCTCTTGAGAGGGGGTGCGACAAGTTGTGTTGTGGCGGGGTGTGTTAACCGGCGCGCCGAGTGACACACCCCGCCACCCCCGCTTTTACTCCAACCCCAGCCTTTTCATTTGGCCGGGCAAATCCTTTTGCGGGATCACTACCTCCACCAGGGTCGGCTTGCCGGTCGTGTTTTTTATTTTGTCGAGCACGGCGTTTAGCTGCGTTATGGTATTCACGCTGTACCCGTTTGCCCCAAAGGCTTTGGCCAGCGCCAGGTAATCCCACTTCGGCAGGATATCGAATGCATCGAATTTGTTCTCCGGGCCGGGTTCAAATGAAGTCATATCCACGTAAACCTGCTCGATGGCGTACACGCCGTTGCTGATCACAAATATTACCGCGTTAAGCTTGTTGCGCGCCAATGTTGAAAGCGACTGGCAAACCATCATAAATCCGCCGTCGCCGGCAATCGTCCAGGCGCGTTTGCCGCTGCCCAGCTGGGCTCCCGAGGCTGCGCCTGTTTCAAAACCGATACATTGCCAGGCGGCCGAGCCGATAAAACTGTTTTGGTACAAACCATACGCATTAGTTGCTACATATAGCGAAGAGCTTACGCCAAGTGTAATGACAATATCCTTCAGCATGTTGTTGTCCTGCAAAAACTTCATGGAATGCTGGAAAAAGCGGTTGTAAGTAATTACATCGGGCTGCTCGCTCCAAATCGGATCGGAGTTTGACCGCCAGGGCTCGGGATAAACGGGCGGCGGCGGAGCGAGTGTATTCAGCGGATATTTTTTGTCGGCCTTAAACTTCAGCAGCAGCGCTTCCATAAAGTCTTTCATGGTCACGTTTTCGTAAATAAAATAGCCCGAGCGGATTTGCTGCGTGGTGGCCAGTACCATATCGGGGTATTTGCTCCCGATGAAAACAAGATAGTCATCGGTCATGATCGTGCCGAAAGTTAGAAAACAGTCAGCTGCTGTAACCAGCTCCTGTACGCTTTTTATGGAGGCGGCATCTGAATAAGTACCGATAAATTTGTCGCCCTTTTCATCAAGAACGGTTTTTCCTTCGGTAGTTGTGGTGTAAAGGATACCGCTGGCATCGATGATCCGCTGCAGCAGGTCTGAAAGCCCAAAGCGCAGCAGCTCCACCCCTGCAAATATTAGCGGATTTTTTGCGGCAAGTATTTGCGTCCACGCGGTCGCCAGAGCATTTTCCAATGCCAATGGGTCGCTTTTGGCTATGATCGGCTCCAATGGGATATTCGACGGTCGGGGACAGGGTTCGCCCCAAACTTCTTTGTAGCAGGCAATGTAAACCGGGCGTTTATGGGTGATGGCCGCAATAAGCAGGTTGTCGATCTTTTCCGCCGCGCCAACGGAAGTGCTCAGAGTGATTGCGCCAACGGTAACATGTTCGTAAACCTGCTGGTCCGCGGCCATGTTGCCGGTGGAATGATGATAAAGCACATCATACATTTTGGTCATCTGCCGCGCATCGGCCCCGGGACATGCGCTGATGACTACCACCGGGCTAAATTCGACATATGCGCCCGCTATTGCATTCAAAGCGCTAAAAGTGCTTACGCCATATTGCAGCGATACCGCGCCCAGGCCCCGCGTACGGCCATACGCGTCTGCAGCATAAGCGGCATCCAGCTCATTAATTGCACCGATTGCATTGACGCCGTCAAAATACTCCAGCGCCTGCGTAAAATGCTTTACATAGTCGCCCGGTATCTGGAATATTTCAGTCACATTTAATTGTTTCAGGCGGGTCAACAGGTAGTCGGCCACCGTAAACGGCTGGGTTTGCATTATGGTCATATAGGCGTAATCAATAGGTATAGGGGAAAGATCAGGATAAAGCTAAGTGAAAAAAGAATAGTCAGTTAGTTAATTACACCAACGGATGGATGAGATATACGAACGGGGGGATTTGCTATGTGAGTGGGAAAAAGGGGAGTGGGGGGGCAGGGATTGATGGGATTTAATTTGCAGGATCTTCGATTATTGTTTTAAATTTTATAAGTCTCTTTGTTTTAAAGAATCGATTATGACAACTATAGCAATCAGGGAGAAACGCTATGATTATATCAGGGTGGCTGATGATGAAAAGATAAAAAATATATACCCGCTTTTCGAAGACCAGATGGCCCCTTCGGTTGATTGGTCGGAAGATGAGGAGTTTGTTGCTGAACTTGATGAACGTGTGATGCGATGGGAAGCGGGAATTGATAAAGGCGTTACCATGGATGAAGTTAAAGCAGAGTTGGCCCGTTTAAAGAATGAACGGTCAAATAGCCCCGGAAAATTTGATTAAAAAGGTAAATGCCTATAAATACAGCTATTGTATGGTGAAACTTATAACGGACGATTAAGTTTCCACCCAGGCAGGCGGGAGACGCAAAATATTGCGGCAACGAGAGCGACCCTGCGGCGACTATTCCTGCACAGGCTGCCCCTGCTGGGTTTTATTAAGCGGCGCCTTAATTTTGCTGGTATCGGTTACGGGCTTTGGCGCCTTTACTTTATTGGTGTCAATTACCGGCTTTGGTGCCTTAAGTTTTGCAGTGTCAAGTTTGAGTGTACTATCCTTACCGGTTTTCAGGCCCGGTAATTTGGCAGGCGTTGTTTTTAAGCTATCGGTCACTGCCGGTTTGGCGCCCGGGGCTTTGCCTGTGCCCGCCTTGCCGGGAACTTGTTTGCCTTTTTTCGATTTGTCGGCCGCGGCTTTTGCGGCGGCTTTCTTTTTATCGGCATCGGCCTTCAGTTTACTGAATGACGGGATGATGGACTCTTTCGATACCGGCCGGTCCTTCGGTTTCCAGATAAAAGCCTTCAGCAGCTTGTCCTCCGCGGTAAATTTCTTTTCCGGGCCGTAACGGTTCTCGGGCTTATTGTAAAAGCCCATATTGGTTACTTTGTTATCCTTAAAATCGGCCGTAATGCGGGTGCTGAGCGAACGCTGTATCCCGCTAATGGTCATTTTTCCGCTGTCGCGGGCAAAGTAAATACTCTCGGCATTGCCCGAAAATATTATCCGGTTTAGCTTGTCATTCTTAAAATAGCCCCACATTCGCTTGCCGCCCAGCTGGTTAAAATGCACTGAATCCGTTTTTTCAATATTAACGATGAAGGCATGGGGGAACATGGTCATATTATCCAGCTTTTTATGCTTCATCTGCATATAAATGGTATCGCCGGAAAGCTGGGAACCCTGGGTCCACATCATCGGGTTTACAAAACAGCGTATTGTAGAGTCGCTGCTCGCATAAAACATCGAATCGGATTTGGCTTGCAGGTCAGATTTGAACATTTTGAAATGATGATAGCCGATGAGTATCCTTATCCGCGCCGTATCACTCGGCTCAGCGGCTTTTGCCAGCGCTACGGAATCAGCCAGGCGTTTTCGTTCCAGGCTGTCGCGCAGTAATTGTTGCTTTGTGGGCGGCTTTTTCTTTATCACAACCACTTTTGGTTTGCCAAAAATATCGGGCTGCCGGTAGCTGGTATCCAGCCTTACGCCTTGCTGGTGGCCTTCCAAAAACTTCGATTCCTTAACTTTTTTCGCCTTTTTGTATATCCCCGTGTCGGGCAGGTGGGCCAGCCGCTGTTTTTCAAAATATACCTTCAGGTTCTTATAGGTCATGATCTGCGTCTCGATCGTATCCGCCGACATGTAGATCGTGTCCGTCTTAACCTTCTTTTTGGTGGTGTCGGTAACAACGGGCTTTGCCGGTGGCTTTTCTTTGCCGGGCGGCTTTTTCGCGACCTTGCCCGGGCTGACGCCTTTCGTATTGGGCGCATTGCCTTTCAGCCGTCTTAGCGCCTCATCTTTACTGACGGTGGTTTTACCCGTTAGCTTTTTGGTGATGGCATCGGCAACGGCGGGGTCAATTTTTGTTGCTGCTTTCAGGCTGTCCAGGTCAACCGGCTTTGATTTAAGCAGCGCGGTCGCCTGTTTGGTAAGCGAGTCGGTTTTGCCCGGTATCGTCTGCTTGATCAGCTGGTTCATGGTGATCTGCCCCTTTTGATCCGGCTTTGCGACCTTATGCAGCGAGTCCGCTTTTTTTATCGAATCGGCTTTTGCCGTCGAATCCGTTTTGGTGGAATCTTCCGTTACCATCACCACGTAAGGGTCCTCGGTCACGATGGTATGTTCATCAGCCTTAACATAAGTGCCCAAATTGCCTTTTATAACGGTGCGCTGTTCCTTGTCTTCAAAGGTGATGTGCATAACCGCCCGGCCAAGGCCCTTCAGTTTATCGTAAAATAAGCTGTCGCCCTTTAAGCTGCGCGTGCCGGTATGATAAAGGTTGTTTTTGCCGAATGCGCCCTGCTCGGTCTGGGTGTTATATTGGCCGTTTTCTGTGTAAAGAGTGTCGCGGTCCTTTTTGTCGCCTTTTGTGCCATAAATATTCGTCGGCCCATAAAAATAGGATATCCGGCTGCCTGTATTATAGCGCATGGTATCGGTGATCACCAGGGCATCAGGGGTGGTAAGCGAAACGTTGTACCTGAAATAGGAATCGCGCGATTTGGCAAAATAATAGCCGTTCTTGCTGAGCAGAGTGTTATCTTTATTCACCAGCTTGCCACCATCGGTATAGGTGCCGATTCGTGTTGCAGTATTGTAAACCAGGTGATTGGTGGTTAAAGTGGCATCCTTATCCACCATCCTGACATTATTGGTAAGGATAGCGATCTTGGTATTTCCGTTATAGTTCAGCAGGTCCGAATAGATGTTCAGCGTATCGCCCTGGTTGATATTTACATCGCCGAAGGCGTCAAAAGCATTTTCCTTGGGATAGAAATATGCGCTATCCGACGAAAGCAGCGAAAAATCCTGCTTAAATGTCCCTTTATAAACCTTGATGATGTCGCGGCCATTGAGCTTTATACCCGTGCTGCTTTCGGATTTGATCAGCAGCACGACCGACTTTTTTTGGCCAAAGGCTGCAGCAGTCAGCAGGATAAAACAAAGGCATAAAACGTATTTCCTCACGGCGGCAAAATTAGTTTTTTGTAAGGGGATTGCGTAATGTTAAGTCGAAAGCCTTAAGCCCTAAGTCAAAAGTCGTTTTTTTGATTTTTTTGACTTTCGACTCAAGTCCCGATAGCTATCGGGATTCGACTTAAGACTTAAATTCTTGTAAGTACTTGTTTTAAATCGATAATTTTGAGGGATGCTGCCGGTTAAAGGTTTTACCGAATTTATTGAACGTCATGATCTTTTCAATCACGACAACAAAATCCTTGCCGCAGTTAGCGGGGGGATGGATTCGGTTTTGATGGTTCATCTTTTAAAAGCTGCGGGCTTTAGTTTTGGTATTGCCCATTGTAATTTCCAGTTGCGCGGCGACGAGTCCCTCCGCGACCAGGAGTTTTGCAACCACCTGGCCGAAAAGCTGCGTGTGCCATTTCATACCGTTAATTTCGACACTGCAAAATATGTGGCGGATGAAAAGATATCTACGCAAATGGCGGCCCGGCAGCTGCGTTACCAATGGTTTGAAGAGGTAAGGCAGCAATCGGGGTATGACCTTATCGCGCTTGCGCATCACCAAAACGATGCAATTGAAACAATATTGTTAAACTTAACCCGCGGAACCGGAATAGCGGGAATTCACGGCATTTTACCGAAAAATGGCCTGCTGGTACGCCCGCTTTTGTTTTTGAACAGGCAAGAGATACAGGCTGTTATTGATAGAAACCACTTAGCTTATGTGGAGGATAGCTCAAATGCGTCGACTAAATATGCGCGCAACAAACTGAGGCTGGAGGTGATCCCCAAACTAAAGGATCTGAACCCGGCGCTGGAAGAAACATTCGAAAAAAACCTGCACCGTTTCAGGGATCTGGAAGTTTTGCTGGAAAAACAGGTTGAGCAATTAAAAAGCCGGTTGTTTGAATTTCATGATGGGGAAGTCCATGTTTTACTGGCTGAAATAAAAAAACTCGAACCGCAACGGTTGCTGCTGTTTAAGTTGCTGCAGGAATATGGGGCGAATGAAACCATTGTGGACGACCTGATCGAAGCATTGGATAAACATCCGGGCAGGGTATTTGAAACATCAGGACATCAAATGGTGCTGGATAGGGGAAAGCTGATCATTAGCAATAACAACAATATGCTTCCGGTTGAGCAGGTGATCAATATCAGCGTCAGGGAGATCAATTACGGCAGGTATAAGCTGACCATTTTGCATGACGATAGCCCGCTGATTGTGAAAGATAACCCAATGGCCGTATCGGTTGACTCGGAATTATTAAGCTACCCGCTAACAGTAAGGAGCTGGAAGCAGGGCGATACGTTTTGCCCGCTTGGTATGAAAGGAAGTAAAAAAGTAAGCGATTTTTTTGTGGGCGAGAAAATACCTTTGCATAAGAAGCAGGAAATACCTTTACTGGTAAACGGCAACGGAGAGATTGCCTGGATAGGGGGTTACCGGCTTGATGATCGTTATAAAGTAAGCGTGAAAACCAAAAAAGTAACTATATTCGAACTGAATTTGATTTGAAGAGTCTTATTTGGAGATATCTTCGGTATAACTAAACTGCTAAAAGTTTTACCACAGAGAGACACAAAGAAGACGCAGAGGGCACAAAGTTTTAATGGTTTTTCAGCTTATTTTTTCTCTGTGTTCTTTGCGCCTTCTCAGTGGTCTTTGTGGTTAAAATTAAGCGTGCAAATAATCATATTATCAAGTTAACAACATGGGCGATAAACCGGTCTTTACGGAAAAGCAATACCTGGGCAGGGAGTGGATCCCCGTTACGATACGGCTGGTGCTGGCGGCTTGCTGTTTTGCCGCCTATACGTTTAATTTTTTTAATGATCCGGCAAATAAGGCCGATATTTTGGCGCTGGTAGGGATGGGGATCATTGTTATTTCAATCATTATGGGTTTTTTGCTGCACTACCGAACCCGCGTTCAAAATAAAAGCGTGCTGATCGACGGGCTTTGGACCACACGGCTGGTAAAGATCGATTTGAACAGCATCGTAAAAGTTGAAAAAAAAGAATATAGCCGCTACCTTTTTAACAATCCCGTTTACAACCTCCACTCTAAAGGCACCATTCGCTTTTTCGCCTCCGGCAAATACGCCATCTACCTCACTGACCGCGACGACCTGGTGTATATCATCGGCTCGCAGCATGCAAACGAACTTTTGAGGGCGATAGAGGGGGAGATGCACTAAGATTTATAGGATGTAAAGGATTTTAGGATTAGCTATTTTCAAATATCAAAGCGTCCTGTAAATCCTAAACCATCTTAAAAATCTTAGTGCAAGACAAGGTCGCTCGTCACCGGGTAATGATCGGACAGTTGTTTTTCGGTAACCTTGTAACTGGCGACATCGAATTGGGGGCTGCCCATAATGTAGTCGATCTGGTAATTGGGAAATTTGCCGTTATAGGTACGGCCGATACCCGAGCCTTTTTGGCGAAAGGCGTTTTTTAATCCTTCGGCCATAAAGTTTACGGCATATGAGGATGGGGTATCATTAAAGTCACCGGCAATGATATAAGGGTAGGGGCATTTTACCGCATCTTGCTTAACCTTTTCCACCTGGGTGCTTCGTTTAATAAATGCGGCTTTTAGTTTGCTGCCCAACCGGCGTGCCGAAGTCATGTCGGTATTTCCCTCGTGCGTGATGCTGTTGATGTATTTGTAGTCTTCCGGGTCGAAACGGATGGATTGCAGATGAACGCTATAGATCCGGAATTTTTTATCCCCTTTTGCCAGGTCGATATAAATGCATTCATTTTCACTCGCCTTGCCGGTAAAGCTGATCAAGCCGTGGCCGATGATATCATACTTCGAAAAAATAGCGATGCCGATCGCTTCGGTGCTGTTGTATATGGCCGGCTCAAAATAGTAATGGCCGGCGCCCGTAACCTGAACAATGGAATCGCGCATATCATACTGTCCGTGCATGCGCGAATAAAACTCCTGAAAACAGATCACGTCGGGTTGTTCCTGCCGGATGATCTCCAGTATTTCATGTTTGGTTGAAACGTCGTTACTTGCGCCGTAACGTTTAAAGTTATGCACATTATAGGTCATCACACGGATGTTGTTGGTATCAGCCGGCTTAACGGCGCCGTTGGACGAGGCGCGAAAACCTATGGTGTTGTTGAGCGTGTTCCATCCGCACAAAACACAAACGACAGAAATAAGCCAAAGCCATTTGCGGCGGAGCAGCCACCAGGCGACGAGGATGAGATTGGCTGTTAATAAAACAGGATAGGCTAAACCGAAAAACGAAAACTCCCAAATGGTTTTAGGATTGATAGCGGCGGCAAAGTAGCTGAATAGGAGCGACAGGGACAAGAGGACATTTAACCATAAGATGATCTTATCAAGAAAGGTCAATTTGGTTTTAGCCTTCATTATTGCTTGCCCGGAATAATATTTCTTTTTCCTGTTTGGTAAGGCTGTCGTAGCCTGATTTTGAAATTTTGTCTAATATCATGTCAATTTCTTCCTGTCGCGGAAGTTCGTTGCGGCCTCTTGATGGGTTTTTGGCAACAACCTTCAGCTTTGGCCTCGGCTTGAACAGGTTGGTGATGCCGGCTATCCAATCATGGCCATTTTGAAGTTGCCGTATATAAATAAAGCCCATAAGCGCGCCGCCCAGGTGCGACAATTCGCCACCTGCATTAAAGCCGGTGATGCCCAGGAAGTCAATGATCACAAAAAACAAAGCCAGCCATTTCAATTTTACCGGGCCGATCAAAATTAAGGGGATGGTATAATCGGGCAGTAATGTTGCCGTGGCGACAATAATAGCCATAACGCCCGCCGATGCGCCCGCAAGAATGCTGGTGTCGGCAAGGTGATTCTGCGTGTAAAACGGGAATAAATTGTACGAAACCACAAAGAAAATGGCGCCCGCAAAGCCCCCCATAAGATACAACCCCATGGTGCGGTTTTTACCAAGATACTCTTCAAATATCTGGCCTATCCAGTAAAGCCATAGCATATTGAAAAGAATGTGAAAAACGCCGTCATGAAGAAACATGTAAGTAAGCGGCGTCCAAAAATGCCTGGCCAGAACAGGTAACGATGCGGGAAGCTGTAGGTAATGATCGCTAAAATAGTCGATGAACCCTGAGCGGAAAATGAAACGCTCCAACACCGAAAGGATATTCACCAGTAAATAAACAATAATATTAATTCCGATCAGCAGGTTTAGCTTGCTGCCGGAGTGAAGCATTTTGTGTTGAATATCTTTCCAGAGGGTGCTCATAAAGCCTAAAAACGCTTACCTAAGATAACCATATTTTTCAAAAAAAGTTGCATGCTTTTTTCATTTTACAATTAATAAACAGTAACGATATTTCGGGCTGGTTTGTAACAAGACCAGGCTACCGGTAACGCCATATTTTTATCAGCAAAAACCCAAGCAGCGCGCCGCCCAGGTGAGCAAAATGCGCAACGTTATCGCCGCTAAATTGCCCGAAACCCGAGATAATTTCAATAACAATGTAAACCGGGATAATGTATTTTGCCTTAACCGGAACGGGAATAAACATGATCATCAGTTCCAGGTCGGGGTAAAGCATAGCGAAAGCCACAACCACTCCAAATATTGCACCCGATGCGCCGACAGTAGGGCCGCGGTATATATCGAACAGTTTTTGGGCGTGATCACCGAATTGCAAATAGGTCGATTCCAGGTTTGGTTGTAAAATGGTGAATCCACCGGTGATATTATGTACCTCAACAGCCTGTGCAAACATCTGAATTAAAGCGGCGCCGATGCCGCAGATAAAGTAAAGGTTAAAAAACTTCTTCGGCCCGATAGCGTATTCCAATATCGGCCCAAACGAAAACAGCGCAAACATATTGAACAGGATATGCGCCCAGCCACCATGAACAAACATGTAAGTAAGCAGCTGCCATACCCGGAAATGTGGCGAATCAAAATAAAATAATCCAAAATTACTAACAACCACGTCATTGTACTTGCCTTCGCTCCATATAATGAATGGGATAAAACAGATCAGGTTAATGATCAGCAGATTTTTTACAACAGGAGTAAGATTTGCGAAAGGGGATTGCCTGTAAGCCATAGTTATAAGTTAAACCCCGCACCGGCGGGATCATTTTTCAAATCGTTCTAATAGTTCTTCAACGGTAAAAGTGGTGATCACCTGCTTGCCATTCAATGCAACATTCGGCATCTGGCAGGCAAAAAGCTGGTCGATCAATAAATTCATTTCCTCCAATGACATCTTTGTGCCCGCTTTCGTTGCAGCGTTGCGCGCTAATGACCGTGCCAGGCTATCGCGCTTATCCAGCTTTAATACGGCCTGGTTGTTTTTATAGCCCTCTATCAGCTGCTCCAGTATCTCGCCTTCCGCCGCATTTCCCAGGTCGGCCGGCACGCCTTCAACAACAACGCTATTCTTTCCAAACTCGCGGATGTCAAATCCGAGCGCACGAATATCGGGTAAAAGTTCCTTTAATAACTCAAAATCACCGCTATTTAATGTAACAGATTGCGGAAAAAGGCTTTGCTGGCTCACCCCTGAGTGATTTTGCAGCTGCTGCAGGAAACGCTCGTACAAAATTCGCTCATGGGCAGCCTGCTGGTTGATCACCATAAAGCCTGATTTTATCTGCGACAGGATAAACCGGTTATGTATCTGGAAAAGCTGCCGCTCGCTGGGTTTGTTCAACTCCTGGTCATCAACTGCTATGCTTTTTTCGGTATGCATTTGCTGCTGAATGATCACCTCTTTTTTACTGATCTCGTACAGCGTGTCCCAGTTTTGGGGTATCGGCGAATCCCGGTATCCGCCTGTATTTCGCAAAAAAGGGATTTCCCTTTCCACCTTTTTTTCAGCGAGGAACGGGTTATAATCGGGGTTGAACGCAATGGTAGGCGCAACGATCTCCTCAAACGGCTTAGGTGTTACCAAATGCTCAATACTGTTTTCCTGGTCGAAGTCCAGGCTTGGGGTGATATTATATCGGCCCAGTGAGCGCTTTACCGCCGAGCGGACTATTGCATAAATGGTTTGCTCATCCTGGTATTTGATCTCGGTTTTTGTTGGATGAACATTGATATCAATTTTAGCGGGGTCTATCTCGATAAAAAGCACATACAGCGGGAAGGTATCTTCAGGCAATAGCTCCTTAAAAGCCATCAGCACAGCATGATTCAGGTAGGCATCGCGTATAAAGCGGTTGTTGACGAAAAAGAACTGTTCGCCGCGGGTTTTTTTGGCGAATTCGGGCTTGCCCACAAATCCGCGAAGTTTGATCACATTGGTATCTTCCTCAACCGGCACCAGGCGCTCGTTATAATTATTACCGAAAAGATGAACGATCCTTTGCTTAAGCGTTGCTGCCGGCAGGTGATAAATTTCCTGCCCGTCGTGATGCAGGCTAAAGAATACCAGGGGATTTGCCAATGCTACCCGCTGAAATTCGTCGATGATGTGACGCATCTCCACCGGGTTGCTCTTTAAAAAGTTGCGGCGCGCGGGGGTATTGAAAAAAAGATTTTTAACGCAGATAGAGGTCCCTGTTTTAACCGAACAGGCTTGCTGGCTCAATACCTCCGAACCCTCGATGATGATGCAGGTGCCCAGTTCGTCTTCATGGCGGCGGGTTTTTAGCTCCACCTGTGCTATCGCCGCGATGGAAGCCAGCGCTTCACCCCTGAAACCCATGGTCCGGATGGCAAAAAGGTCTTCCGCTTTGCGGATCTTCGACGTGGCATGGCGCTCAAAGCTCATGCGGGCATCAGTCAGGCTCATGCCGCCGCCGTTATCGATCACCTGTATCAGCGATTTTCCGCCGTCTTTGATGATCAGCTGTATCTTGTCTGCTCCCGAATCCAATGAATTCTCAACCAGTTCCTTTACCGCCGAGGCGGGCCGTTGCACCACTTCGCCGGCAGCTATCTGGTTAGCTACGGCATCCGGTAAAAGCTGTATAATATCTGGCATCGTGTAAAAATTCCCTTGCAATCTCTTTTCGACGCGAAATTAATTATTTGATACCATAACTTTATCGTTTGATGCGTATAGTTAAAGCTTATGACGTATGGCTGGTTTAAATTCAGTTTTTGACGATTTTCAAAAGATAGCGGAGATATTGATTACGATCAGGAACAAGATTAATCTGAAGACGGATGTGGCATGGACTGGCAATGATAGCCCGGAGCAACTTATCGATTACCTGAACGGCTATATTCAAAAGATTCTGGCGGGAGACTCTGAAACACATTCGAAAGTTTGGGAGAAATTCACCGCCACAGGCACTTACCAGGAATTATCCATCTCCAATGGTTGGGAAAATGAGTACATAGAACTGTCAAAGCAATTTGATTACTATCATGAAAGGATCAGAGCGGTAATTCCCGCAACATAATTAATTATCTGAAGGCATAACTTTGTTGGGTTTGGTTCCGTCGTAGAAAGGTGTGGTGAATGGTTTAAAACCAGGAATGTTCGAAACGTTAAAATAATTGCAGCCGCGCTCTTTCCGCCGCAGGCGAAGAGAGGGTCGAGCAGCGCAGCGCACTCGGGGTGAGTCAACCCAGCGGACATTACCGCTAATGCATTAGCGCCACTGTCCGCCGGGTTGACTCACCCTGCCACTCCGCCTAAAGGCGGATCGGCATCCCTCTCTTCCACAAGCGGGAAAGAGGGATAAGGAACGTTTCGAACACGCAAGGGTTTAAACCTATCACTATCCGGCATTTCTTTAGAACCAGAGATACTGAGAAACGAACCGACATAGAAATTAATTATTTAGCGGCATAACTTTATGCGCTTCGTATTGTATATACTTTTGTAGCTTACGCACTTTTTACAAATCGCCTTATGAAGAGATTTTTGCCCATGCTTCTGCCCTTGCTTCTGTTTGCCGCCGCATGTAAAAACAAAGAGTATAACGCCGACCTTATCATCAAAAATGCCGTCGTTTATACGGTCGACAGTAGCTTTAGCACAGCTGACGCTATCGTTGTTAAGGGCGGCAAGATCATTTCGGTTGGCAAGGGCGACACCATTGAGCAAACCTACCTGGCGAAGGAAGTCATCGATGCCGGGGGCAAACCGGTTTATCCGGGGTTTATTGATGCCCATGCCCACTTTTACGAATACGGATTAAGCTTGCAGGAAGTGAGGCTTGAAAATACAAAAAGCTGGCGCGAGGTTTTAGACTCTGTTGGCGCCTATGCCCGCAGGAACCCGGAAGGCTGGATTACGGGCCGCGGATGGGATCAGAACAAGTGGGTTGGGAAAGAATTCCCGGATAAAGCTAAGTTAGACTCGATGTTCCCCGTGCGGCCGGTAATACTGACACGTATTGACGGGCACGCGCTGATAGCTAACCAGGCTGCCCTCAATATAGCAGGCATTAAACCGGGCCAGGCAATAGCAGGCGGAGTAATTGAAACGATCAATGGTAAATTGACCGGCGTACTGGTTGATAATGCAAAAGGCCTGGTTTTGAAGAAAGTACCACCGCCCAATGACAGTGTTACCAATAAAGCGCTGCTGGCGGCCCAAAAAAACTGTTTCGGCGTAGGGCTAACCACTGTTGAAGATTGCGGCCTGCCCTATACCATGATAAATACCATTGCGCAGCTGCAGCATAAAGGCCAATTAAAGATGAGGCTGTATGTAATGCTGTCGGACAGTCCCGACGATTATGCCTATCTGTTTAAACGCGGTGTTTACAAAACTCCGGGATTGGACGTTCGCGCCTTTAAAATGTATGCCGATGGCGCTTTGGGCTCTCGCGGGGCCTGCCTGTTACAGCCTTACAGCGATCAGAAAAACGCAAGCGGCTTTTTGCTGAGCAGCCAGCAGCACTTTCAGCAGGTGGCTGAAAAACTGGCTGCAAAAGGATTCCAATTATGCACCCATGCCATCGGGGATTCTGCTAACAGGGTAATTTTGAAAGTGTACGCCAGTGTTTTAAAAGGCAAAAACGATCGCCGCTGGCGCATCGAACACGCCCAGGTTTTGGCGCCCGAAGATATTCACATGTTTGGCGATTATAGCATCATCCCCTCTGTTCAACCCACGCATGCTACCTCGGATATGTACTGGGCTGGGGAAAGGCTGGGAAAGAAACGGTTGAAAACCTCGTATGCGTATAAACAACTCCTGCAGCAAAATGGCTGGCTGCCGCTTGGAACGGATTTCCCGGTTGAAAATATTAGTCCCATCTATACGTTTTATGCCGCGGTGGAACGCAGAGATTTGAAAGGCTTTCCGACAGGCGGATTTCAGCCCGAAAATGCGCTTACGCGCGAGGAAGCGCTAAAAGGTATGACCATATGGGCGGCAAAGGCAAACTTCGAAGAAAAAGAAAAAGGCAGCATTGAGACTGGCAAATATGCCGACTTTGTAATATTGGATAACGACATCATGAAAATTGACGGGGCAAACATCCCCCACGTTAAAGTGTTGAAGACTTATATAAACGGCGAAAAGGTTTATGAGAAAAAATAAAAGCGTCCTCTACACTTTAATACTATCCGGCTTTATCCTAATCAATTCAGCATGCGCGCAGAACCCGCCATTGGGCAAGGCGTATATAGATGAAGAGCACCTGGCAGAACAATCCACGGTTTTGCTGAACAACGGCACCTATATGATCCCGTTGCAAAACCTGGATGAATTAAAGATCGCGAGCGTACATTTCACAAATGCGTATGCCGCCGGGTTCGACAGCCTGTTGAGCAAGTACGATAATATCACCACATTTAATGGCAACACTTACGGGGCGCCAAAAAGCCTGAACGATCTTTCAAATGACCTCCGGTTTTTCAACACCATTATCATTCAGCTTAATGAGGCCGACCTGGATAACCCGGCTTTAGCCAGCTTTGTCAGCTATAATCAGAAAATAAAGAATGTTATCATAGCATTGTTTGGCGCCAGTAACGCGCTGGTTAAACTCAACAACTTCACGGTGCCGGTGATTTGGAGTAGTCGCGTTACGCCGGTATCGGCCTTTTACAGCGCGCAGGCAATTTTTGGCGGCGTACCGGTCACACAAAAGCTTAAACAGAACATATCAGCTGTTTACCGCAAAGACATGGGTTTCACGACCGACAAAATACGCCTGCAATATACTGTTCCGGAAGAGGCCGGCATCAACGCCAATAATTTATTGGGTATTGACAGTGTTGCCAACGAAGCCATAATGGACCAGGCCACGCCGGGCTGCGTAGTGCTGGTGGCAAAGGACGGCAAAGTGATATTTAATAAGGCCTATGGCTACCATACCTACGACAAGAACGAACCCGATCAACTGACAGACATTTTCGACCTGGCATCCATGACCAAAGTTTCGGCGACAACCATGGAAACGATGCAGCTGTATGATCAGCACAAATTAAACATCGATACCACGCTTGGTTATTATTTACCCCAGGCACAAAACACGAACAAGAACGATATTCATATCCGCGAAGTTTTAGAGCACCAGGCCGGGTTGATACCGGATATTCCGACCGTGGAGGCAGTTAAACCCACGGACTATACCGTGGATTCATCTGCGGATTTTCCAACGAAGGTGAACGAAAACTACTACCTGAGGAAGGATTATTTTAAAGAGGTGATGTGGCCGGAAATTTTGAATTCTCCGCTCAGAACGAGGGGGCAATACGTGTACAGCGATTTGAGCATGATCATCATGCAGCAAGTAGTTGAAACGATTACGGCGACGCCCGAGAATGTTTATGTGCAACGGCAGCTATACGCGCCCCTGGGGATGCAGCGTGCCGGTTTTTTACCGCTTTACCGTTTTAAGCCGGACGAGATCATCCCCACGGAAAACGAACAGGTTTATCGCCATGCCCTGCTGGACGGTTATGTGCACGACCCGACGGCGGCCTTAATGGGTGGCGTGGCGGGCCATGCAGGCCTGTTTGCCAGCGCCAACGACCTGGCAATATTATACCAGATGATGCTGAACCGGGGCACCTATGGCGGCGTTCAATATATCCAGCCCGAAACCGTCGACCTGTTTACAGCGAAACAATCAGCCATCAGCCGCCGGGGGCTTGGATTCGACCGATGGGACCCGATCCCGGAGCATCATTACCCGTCCGAACTGGCTTCTCCTCAAGCCTACGGGCATACGGGATTTACGGGCACCTGCGTATGGGTAGATCCGAAATATAACCTGGTGTATATTTTCCTTTCCAATCGTGTAAACCCAAGCGTAAGCAACAAGCTGTCGAGCCTGAATGTCCGTCCGCGTATCCAGGACGTGGTTTACCAGGCCATTACGAAAGGGATGTGATTTCGGATTTCGGATTTTCGATTTCGGATTTATCTAAATGCCCGTTCAAAATTCGTAAATTTGGATATGCAGCGGGTGTTCGATAAATTCAGGGTAGAACCAAGTGTAAAATCCGAAATCGAAAATCCAAAATCCAAAATAAAATGAAATACCTCACCATTCCACCGCCAGATTCCCTAAAGCCTTTCGTGAGGTGCTTTTGGGTATTGGAGCATGATTTTGGAGCGGGTGAAAGCAGCTATGTTTACCGGTCGATTGCCGATAGCTGTGTGGAAATGGTATTTCACTACCGGGCCGGGTTTAACGAATTGGGCTATTCCGGGCAGCCCCGCAACTGGCTGTCGGGGATTCACTTTCAAACAGACCGTTACACCCGCTTCGAAGCCAAAGAAAGCTTCGGGATATTCGGTGTTTATATCTATCCGTTTGCCGTGCCATTGCTTTTTAATGTTCCTTCGGAAAAGACCAGCAACGAGCTCCTCGACCTGGATACATTTTTTGGCCTCGCCGGCCGGGAGCTGCAAGAGCGGATGATGATTGCACCCGATAATGAAACGCGGGTGACGATATTGAGCAATTTCCTTGAAAAATGCCTTTCGCAGGCGCGTATCCGGGATAATACCATCGCGGCGGCCATCAAACACGTTATTCACGCAAAGCAGGTGGGCACCGTAGGCGAATTGGCCGAAACCTTCAACCTTTCCACACGTCAATTCGACCGTAAGTTTAAAGAATATGCCGGTTTCAGCCCCAAAACTTATTTGCGGCTGGTGCGGCTGAACAATGCCATTAAGGGGCACAAAACCAATAAATCGCTCACCCAAATAGCCTATGAATGCGGCTATTATGACCAGTCGCATTTTATTCATGATGTAAAAGCGTTTACCGGTTATCACCCAGGATTTTATTTTTCGGGTAAAGCGGAAGGAACTGAGTATTTGTATATCACAGATTAAAGGATGATTTATATGATTCCGCAGATTACTAACCGGTAAAACCCAGCTACAAGGGATCACAGATTAAGGGATGATTTATATGATTCCACAGATTACTAACCGGTATAACCCCAGCTACAAGGGATCACAGATTATAAGGGATGATTTATATGATTCCACAGATTACTAACCGGTATAACCTCAGCTAAAGGGATCACAGATTAAGGGATGATTTATATGATTCCACAGATTACTAACCGCTATAACCCCAGCTACAAGGGATCACAGATTATAAGGGCTGATTTATATGATTCCACAGATTACTAACCGCTATAACCCCAGCTACAAGGGATCACAGATTATAAGGGCTGATTTATATGATTACACAGATTACTAATCGGTGAAATCACTTTAAAAAATCGGTGAAATCCCAGAAATAAAATCGGTGAAATCCCAGGAAATGTGATAAAAAAAAGCAAGGGAAGGTTTTGGGTAACCTTCCCTGCACTCAAGGTATTGCTCAAAAATAATTTTAAAGGGGAAGCGGTCAGGCAACATCTCTGCGACCAGGCCCTGCCTGCTCGCAAATTTTGTTGATCTCATCGCGGGACAAAGGCTTCGTCATGAAAGAATTAACGCAGGCGTATTTTTTTGAATGAAAAACGTCTGCCGACCGGATGGACGAACTCATAATATGCACCTGAACGGTTTTTTTCGACTGCCGGTTGAATGTTTCCAATTCATCCAGGAACTCCCAGCCGGTAAGCTCGGGCATATCCAGGTCTAAAAATATTACGTCGGGTAATGCCGCGGTTTCTTTATTTTGCTCCAAAAAGTCTAAAACTAACCGGCCATCATAAGTATAGGTAGCCTGCTCACAGTTATAATTATTATGCAATAACCTTTGCATAATATAGTGATCCGTGGGATTATCATCAATTACTACAAGTTTGCACATAGCTGCTTAGGGTTTGGAATAGCTTAAATTACCTGGGGTTAAATATAATATTAAATATCATAAGTATAAAGAACAATAATACGGCAAGCGCCTTACAATATCATGAATGGTTTTTACCGTATTATATTAATTATTACGCAATAGCTGTGCCAAGCTTATTATAGCGCGGTTTTAACCAATATGACACGATCTGCGGGGCGGGCGAGCTGTGGAGTGTGGAAAAAAGGGAAGCATTTGGGGCAAAATAGCCGCTAAACGCCTGTTCCCATTGTGGCGATTCAAATAGAGACGCTGCCTAAAGAAGAAAACGGGGAATATCGGCGATGCCATTCCCCGTTTAATTTTCCCGCCGCGCGCCCCTTTCCGCCATCCGCGCCCACAGATGGCTTGAAAGGGGCCTTCAGTCGCCTAAACAATAATCAACCTTCACACTTAGTACGCGGCGAGGCTGGTTTTAACCAGCAATTTTGCGCTTTGTGCAAGCCGGATAAACTCGGCGCGGTAGCCGTCGGCATCCTCGCCTTTGGCTGTTTTTGCAATACCAATAGCCTGGTCAAAGGTGGATTGCTGTTTGAATTGCGAATCGCGCAGCAGCATCCCGAATTCAGCTACTGCCGCGGCAAAGCGAAGATCCGTTGATGATGCGCCGAACGCTGCGGGCGTATCCTTTACTACCACCTGTTCCATTTTACTGGGCGAAGAGTCCGTTGGTTTGTAACGAAACTTAACCGTTGCCAATTCATCCGATCCGTTTCTGGCCGGCGCCGGCCCGGATTTTTGGTATTTCAGCGGATCAACGCTGCCGGCATAATCATCTTTTATCCCCGCCGGGACGATCTCATACAAAGCGGTAACCGTGTGTCCCGATCCCATATCACCGGCGTCCTTGCGGTCATTATTAAAATCTTCCTTATTCAGCATCCGGTCTTCGTACCCAAGCAGCCTGTAAGCCCGCACTTTGGCCGGGTTAAACTCTATCTGTATCTTAACGTCTTTGGCAACGGTGTACAATGTGCCCGCAAACTCGGATACAAATGCTTTCGTTGCCTCGGTGATATTGTCGATATAGGCATAGTTGCCATTGCCTTTATCGGCCATGGTTTCCATCTTGCTGTCTTTCAGATTACCCATGCCAAAACCCATTATAGAAATGGCTACCCTGCTTTCACGTTCCCTTATGATCAGGTGCTCCATATCCTCGTCACTGTTCGGGCCCACGTTAAAGTCACCGTCGGTAGCCAGGATGATGCGATTGTTGCCTTTTTCCACAAAATTCTCGCGGGCTATCCTGTATGCCATCTTTATGCCTTCACCCCCATTGGTTGAACCACCAGCCTCCAGGGCCTCGATGGCATCAATTATTTTCCGTTTTTCATTTCCGGGTGTCGAACCGAGCGCTATGCCTGCGTTGCCCGCATAGGTTACGATAGCAACTTTATCTTCCGCGCGTAACTGCCCGGTCAGCAGCTTCATCGATGCCTTTACCAGGGGCAGTTTGTTGGGCTGGGCCATAGAGCCGGATACATCGATTAGGAAGACCAGGTTAGAGGGTGGCAGGTTGTCGGTATTGAGCGTTTTGGCTTTAAGACCGATGCGAAGCAGCCGGTGTTTGGGGTTCCAGGGCGCCGAGGAAAGCTCGGTGTGAATGGCAACCGGATCGCCATTGGTCGGCCCTTTTAAATCATATTTAAAATAGTTGATCATTTCCTCGATCCTGACGGCATCGGCCGGCGGCAACTCACCGTTATTAATAAACCGGCGCACATTGCTGTATGAGGCAGCATCCACATCAACAGAGAATGTGGAGAGCGGATTGCTTTTTGCATCGCTAAATTCATTTTCATCGATGCTCTTGTAGCTTTCATCCCTATTGGCGGCAAGGGGCGCATACCTGTTTGACGGGACGGATGCCCGGTTAGCCATTGGATGTGATAGCTTGCCAAGGTCGCTCTTATAAAAAGTAGTCGCGGTAACATTTTTGTCCTGGGTGGCGGCCGTTGCATATCCCATTTGTCGGGCTTCTGTTTGTATGCCCATAGGTTGCGTAACAACCACTTCGCCCATCGACACGGACGAGGCCTCGAGATATACGTCAATAATGTCCTTATCTTTAACGGTTACCTCCTTTGTAGCATAGCCGACAAAGCTGTAAACCAACACAGCGCCGCCAGGCACGCTAATGCTATAAGCCCCGCTCGAATTAGTTTGTACGCCGGAGTTCGTTCCTTTTATCCGGACAGAAACGCCGGGAATGGGCAGGCCGTCATCTTTCGCAAAAACGCGGCCGCTAATATGGGTGTTTTGACCGAACCCGCTCAGGCCTGCAGCAATTAAAAGAAATACTAAAAGCTTTTTCATTATGTTATGTTTTTTATGAATGATGCACCAAACAGCCGATTTCCATAAACCGCTAAAAAATTTTATTTTAGTCACCCCGTAAATGAATTTTTTTAACCGGTCGAAAAACCTGAAGGAAGCAGATGATAATGAACTGCTGAGCGCCTACCGCGAAACCGGTGATCTTTCGGTTTTGGGGCGTTTATTTGAAAAACAAATGCCTTTGGTGTATGGCGTTTGCCTTAAATACCTGCAGGACGAAGAGCTGGCAAAGGATGCCGTAATGGGGATATTTGAACAGCTCATCGGCAAGGCTAAACAGCACGATATTAAGCAGTTCCAAAGCTGGCTGTACGTGGTGAGCCGTAACTATTGTTTAATGGAGCTGCGGTCGGGGAAAAAGGCAGAAGTGATTAGTTTGGACGGGCTTATGGAATTTACTCCTTTTTTGCATCATACTGATGATAACCGGGAAGTGGTGATGAAGACACTGGAAGATTGTATGGAAAAACTGCCCAAAAATCAGCGCCAGAGCATCGACTTGTTTTACTTAAAAGAAAAATGCTATAAGGAAATAGCCGATGTGATGGGTTTTAGTTTAAACGAGGTGAAAAGTTACATTCAAAACGGCAAACGCAACCTGAAAATTTGCATGGAGAAAAGCGATGGGTAAACAGGAGACCGACATATCGCTAATAAGGAAGTACCTGAACGGGGAACTGGATGCCCGCGCTATGCACAAACTGGAACGCCGGGCACAGGACGACCCGTTTTTGATGGATGCGATTGAAGGTTATCAAAAGGTTAAAGCTGATCAGCAGGCAAACCTGGATGAACTTGCAGGCCGCCTGGATAAACGCATTGCTGAAAAAAGGCCGCGCATTATTTCATTTGGAGCGATCGGTATTGCTGCGTCGGTGTTGATAATTTGTTCGGCGGGTGTTTGGTGGCTATACCAGGGACGCGGGCCTGTAAATAACCCGGTAAAAAGTGAATTGAAGCGCCCCGACACCTTGCAGGCGGTAAAGCGGGCGACTGACACTTTGGATAAAACCGCAGCGAAGTCGTCAAAACAATATGCCGGAAATTTACCGGCAACAGCGCCGCCCAAAACAATTACCCGGGAAAACGCCGTGCAACCGGTGATTGCTGAAGATAAAACGGTAAGACCTCCCGCTGCGAGCAGTACAGCATCGGCGCGGCCCATCCTGGCTGAAGCGAAAGCAGCCAGTCCCATTGACAAGGACAAGAATGCGGACACCACGCCTCTCAATGAAATGATCGTGATGAATTATAAGTCATCAAAGAAGAAGGATACCGCCGGCTTAATTAGCCTGCATGAGGTCCGCATAAAAACAAAACCGGATACGGCGCCTGAACAGCGCTTGCAGGCAAATGTGCCCGGCGTAAAAGTATACCCCAATGCACAATCTGCGGAGGACCTGAACCGCTTAATTACGCGGGGAAACCTGGGCACCGCGGGCATTACCCAGCTGATGACAAGCCGGGTGATACAGGGGAAAGTTATAGCAGAGAATAACGGCCTGCCGATACAGGGAGCGTCAGTAAAAGTATCCGGAACAAACCAGGCTACCAAAACGGACGCATCGGGCTTCTTTAAGCTCAGGGCGGATACCAGCCATGCGAAGCTTGAAATTACTGATCATGGCTACAAGGGCCGCCAGGTAAGTGCAGGCGTAAATGCCCGCGATTCGGTAAAGACGATAGCGCTTGCACCTGATGAAAATGACGACCTTAGCGAAACGGTTGTGACAGGATATACCTCGCAGCCGAGGGATGCTAATTCGGATTATATAACGGCGCGCCCGCAAAAAGGCTGGACTGCCTTCAAAAAATATTTAAAAATTAATGCGATATCGCCCGATAAGGCCATTGGAGCAGTGAAAGTTACTTTCAGCGTCGACAAGTTTGGCAGTATCAGCGACATCAGGATTATAAAAGGGTTGAGCGATGCCGCCAACAAAAAAGCGATAAGCCTGGTTAAAGATGGACCCGACTGGGTGGGCAATTCAAATAAACGGCCCGAAACAATTACCCTCAGAATAAAATTCGGGGAATAAACCTGTTATAAATGTAATGCCCTAAGCAATACAAATATCAGCCCTGCTACCACTGCTGATACCGGTATGGTGATGATCCAGGCCCAAATGATATTGATGGTTAACCCCCAGCGCACAGCCGACAAACGTTTGGTGAGGCCCACGCCAATGATGGAGCCGGTGATGGTATGCGTTGTAGATACTGGTATGCCGAAGTATTGCGTAAAAAACAAAGTGATGGCGCCGGCTGATTCAGCGGCGACGCCCTCCAGCGGGGTTATTTTGGTGATCCGCGATCCCATGGTTTTTACAATCCGCCAACCACCCGACATTGTGCCCAATGCGATGGCCGAATAACAAGCCAGCGGTATCCAATGGGGCAGCGGGGCGCCGGTCTTTACCACGTGCGCGGTCACTACGGCCACATATATAATACCCATCACCTTCTGCGCGTCGTTGCCGCCATGTGCGTAGCTAAGCGCCGCCGATGACACAAGCTGCAGCCGCTTAAACCAGCGCTCGGCATTTGCCGGCCTCGAATTTTTGCAGACGTACAGGATGAGAATGGTTACCAGGTAACCTAATACCAAACCCATAATCGGCGCAAGCACGATATATGCCAGGATTGTTAGGATGTACGACATATTAACGGCACTTAGGGCTGTTGAACCCATATACAAGGCGTTGGTTATGGCTGCGCCTGCAAAACTGCCGATAAGCGTGTGCGACGAGCTGGAGGGTATGCCGAACCACCAGGTTGCCAGGTTCCACGTTATTGCCGCGACCAGGGCGGCAAGCAACACATTCATGGTGATGAAATGCTCCTGCACAATTTTCGAAACGGTGTGGGCAACCTTATACTCTTTGGTAAAAAAGTAAACCATGAAATTGAATGCCGCGGCCCATAAAACGGCTTGGAATGGGGTTAAAACTTTGGTTGAAACGATAGTGGCGATAGAGTTTGCCGCATCGTGAAATCCGTTGGTGTAATCAAATACCAGGGCGAGGCATACAACAACAATAAGGATGGGTGTAACCATTAAGCGATCAGGCGTTTTTAACTAAAATTGATTCCATAACATTTGCTGCGTCCTCACACATATCGGTAGCCGTTTCCAGCGATGACAATATCTCTTTATATTTTATCAGCCTAATGGCATCGGTTTCATATAAAAAAAGGTCGGCAACGGCGCGGTCAAACACATGATCGGCCTGGTTTTCAACGCTGTTTATGCGGATGCAGGAATCGGCAATGGCTCTTACATTTTTCAAATCTCTCAATTCCTTTACCGCCTTTTCCAGGTCCGTGCTGCACTGCAATATCAGTTCCGAAAGCTTTTTGATATGATCGTTAAAATCATCTATCCGGTATAAACTCATCCGGTTTGCAGCGCCCTGTATGTTATCGGCAACATCGTCAATTGCCGAGGCAAGCTGGTGGATGTCTTCGCGGTCAAATGGCGTAATAAAGTTTTTCCCCAATTCCAAGTAAAGTTGGTGGGTGATCTCGTCGCCTTTGCTTTCCAGTTTGTCGATCTGCCTGATCAGCTCTTCGCGGGTAGCGGGATTGGTCGAATTAACGGTCTCGACAAGCATTGTTGCCATCACGACAACGTTATTCGCGGCCTGT
>Ga0206935_10060_pt1 | contig 39634 bp, 32 predicted proteins | sample Alteio_BWOrgHeat_13_FD_152924 | JGI IMG/M metagenome (GOLD analysis project Ga0206935, IMG submission 152924) | Enriched cells from forest soil in Barre Woods Harvard Forest LTER site, Petersham, Massachusetts, United States -... | ecosystem: Environmental > Terrestrial > Soil > Temperate forest >...
AAATCCGGCACGCTGGAGAGCGCGGATCGCTTCGAGTCCGCCCAGGACACCGACTACTCCGTCATAAGCACCGGCGTTGGGGATGGCGTCAATATGGGAGCCGGTGGCGACCGAGGGAAGTTCGGGGTCGCTTCCTTGCCAGCGCAGGAAGGTATTGCCGACAGCGTCTTCGCGAATTGAAAGTCCGGCGGCGAGGCCTAGTTCCTTTACATAGGTGCGCGCACGAAGATCGGCCTCGCTGAAGACGACGCGTGTAACGACGGGCGGCTCGCCCTCAGAGATGCGAGCCAGGGCGTGCAGCTCGGCCATCAGGTTGTCGATATTGAGAATAGGCAGCGCCAAGATCTTCTCCTCATTCGCCGAGCGGGTGCCGGAACCAATCCTTATATATGAGGTATTTTGCTGGAGTCTTGCCGAGGGCTCCAAACCATTGCGGGCAGTAGGGAGCCATCCAGATGAAGTCTCCAGCAGTTACCGGGTACCAGTTGTCGCTGAGCCGGTAGATCCCTCCACCCTGAAGCATGAGCAGGCCATGCTCCATAACATGAATCTCTACTTGCGAAAGTGCGGCGCCGGGATCGTAGGTCATGGTGTTGACGGCGAAGTCCCAAGCTGGCCCATCGGGCATCATGTGGCGGACCTGGAGGGCGTTGTCTCCGCCAAGCGGCTCAGGTGTGGCATCGGATTCATGGCCGACGATGATTTGCTGTGGAGCTACGGCCGAGGACAGGGGCAGGTAACGCTTCTCAATGATGACGGCGCGGGCTGATTCCGCGGCGGAAATACGGTGTGGGATGCCGGCCGGAAAGAAAGCGAAGCCGCCAGCCTCAAGCTTGCTATTTTGCTTGTCATGAGTAAGTTGCAGGCTGCCCTCGAGAATATAGATGAATCTCTGGATACCGGGAGTAGGTGTTCCGAGGTTGCCATTCGGGGCGAATTCGGCGGTCATCTGGGTGAATCCGGCACCCAATCGGGGAGCGGTGTGGACGATGAATTCGACATCAGCCGAGTTGGGCAGGGGTATGCGGATGAAGGTGTCCGGTGTCTGCAGCAGGTGGTCGGGCTTGAGACTGCTTCTGGTAGATCCGAGCGAATGCAACACAAAGCACCCCTTTCAGTTGTTTCGGCAACCTGCTTATTTTAAGACGCTTGCGCTATTTGATTTTGCAATCCGGCTCAGAAAGATGCGGCCTGTTTTGAGAGCGGCTTCTACGTCTTCTTCGAGGACGGTTTCATCGGGATGATGGCTGATGCCGCCGGGGCTGCGCAGGAAAAGCATGGCGGAGGGCACCCGGTGAGCGAGGATCATGGCATCATGGCCTGCTCCGCTGGGGATGGAGCGGGGCGGGTACCCGGCGGCCTGGACTGCTGCGGCCAACTCTGAGGATAGCGCCGGATCCATGCGGATGGATGGTTCGCTTGTCTTCTGGATCCATTCGACCTGAAGGCCCCTGTCTGCGGCTGTGGCTTGAGCTTTTTGGACGCTCTGCTGGAGTGCCTCGGCGAGGACCTGGTCGTTCATATGACGGAGATCGAGGCTGAGATCGACGCAGCCGGGGATTACGTTGGTGGCGTTGGGCTCCAGGGTGAGCTTGCCTATGGTGGCGACCAATCCTTCTGTATTTCGGGCGAGGGATTCTATCTCGGTCATCCAGGTGGCGGCTGCTGCGAGGGCGTCCCGACGCAAGTGCATGGGGGTGGTACCGGCATGGTTGGCGTGGCCGATGAAGCGAAAGCCGAGCCGCGACTGGCCCGCTATGCCTTCGACTACGGCGAGCGGTAGTCCTTCGACGTCGAGAACCGGGCCCTGCTCGATATGAAGCTCGATATAGCCGAGCACATTGGAGTCGATGGCGGCTGCCGGGATTTGAGAAGGATCGAGCCCGAAGGCACGAATGGCGTCTTCGATTCGGATACCGTCGGCGTCGACCAGATCGAGGACTTTCAGGTCGAGGGTGCCGGCGAGGGCGTGGCTGCTGAGAAAGGAGACCGGGTAGCGCACCCCCTCTTCTTCAGAAAAGGCAACGACTTCAATGGGCAGTGGGAGGTTTTGCTCCTGAGCGAGGCGGACCCATTCGAGGGCAAGGACGACGCCGAGGACGCCGTCGAAGGCCCCGGCATTTGGGACGGTGTCGATATGCGAGCCGAGGAGGAGGCGCTTGCCGGTGGCGTTTGGCGGTTGCCAGAGGCCGCGTAGATTTCCGATAGCGTCGGTGTGAACGCTCATGCCGAGAGCCTGCATTCGAGTGCGCAGGTGGGCATGGACGGAGACGACCGGCGGGGTGAGAAAGCGGCGGGTGGTCTGCAGCGGTTCCTGATTTCGGACAGGCTCTTCGCTCATGCTGGCGATGAGCCGGCATTCTGCGATTGCCTCGGCTGCGCGAATTCGCTCGGTGGTTGCGCTCAGGCTGGTCATGTCGTTGGGCGTAGCTCCTGCCCTCGGGCCAGGGGGTCGATGAGGCCACCTTCCGATCCACGCTGCCAGAAAATGCATTCGCCGCGCAACCAGGTTTCGAGAACGCGACCGCGCAGTTGTGCACCGAGGTACGGCGATATTTTATGGCGGAAGCCGAGGTCGGCTTCTGTCACAGTCCACTCCCAGTTGGGATCGAAGATGACCAGGTCGGCGTCGTACCCGACGGCGATGGCGCCTTTTTGTCCTGTGAGGCCGGCGAGACGGGCGGGCTCGGTGGCCATCCACTTTGCCAGTTGTGCCAATGGCTCATGGCTGTCGCTGCGCTGGCTGAGAACCGTCCAGATAACAGGAAGAGCCAGGCCGAGACTGGCGATGCCACCCCATGCCTGATCGAAGCGGCCAGTGTCCTGGCTCTTCAGATCTGATGAGCAAGGGGAGTGGTCGGTGGCGATCATGTCGATGAGGCCTTCCTGCAGTGCCTGCCAGAGCGCTTCTCGATTGGCTGCATTACGGATGGGCGGAGCGCATTTGAACTGGGTCGCACCATCGGAAATCTCTTCGGCGGCGAACCAGAGGTAGTGCGGACAGGTTTCTACAGTGATTTTGTGCCCGGCGGCGCGTGCCTGTTTGAGAGCCGGCAGTGCCTGCGCGGTTGCCAGATGCACGATGTGCAGCGGCGTGTCGTATTTTGTGGCCAGGGCAATCAGGAGATCGATGGCTTCGAGCTCGGCCTCGTCGGGCCGGGAGGCGAGGTATGTGCTGTAGCCGCGCCAATCGGCATCCTGCAGTAGGGCGGTGGCCCGTTCTACGGGAGCGGCGAGCTCGGCATGGGCGAGCAGAGGGAGGCCGGAGTTGCGCAGCGCGGCGAGTGTCTTGTGCAGCTGCGGTTCGTCGATCCACGTAAAGCCGTCGATGCCGGAGTGGACGAGGAAGCATTTGAAGCCGGGGACGCCTGCTTCGATGAGGGCAGGAATATCGGCTTCATTGCCACCCTGACCGTTGTTGCCTACTGCGCCGCCCCAGGTCATCCAGTCTGTCCAGGCCTTCCCCGTGGCGGCAGTTCGCTTTGCTGCGAGGGCGTTGACGGAGATGGTTTCGGGCGCGCAGTTCAGGGGCATGTCGACTAGTGTGGTGACGCCGCCGGCTGCTGCGGCCTGAGTGGCTGTCCTGAAACCTTCCCATTCGGTGCGTCCGGGTTCGTTGATGTGAACGTGCGTGTCGACGAGGCCGGGGAGGAGAACGTAGTCGCCGTAATCGCGCAGATGGGCGGAGGCAGGAACGTCATCCCAGCCAGTTACTTCGACGATTCGGCCTTCGCGGACCAGGATTGTGGCCGGGCGCATTCCGGTCGAGGTCACGACACGAGTGGAACGAAAGGCCCACGTCAGTGTCGACTTCCAGTTTTGGTCTGAGCCGTGTGCCATACTGTCCCTGATCCTCGAAAGCGTGCAGTGAAATTCAAGTGTACCGGAGGCCTTTGTACCCTATGCCGCACGAGCCGAATCCTGATTATCTGCGCCGTGCCGTTGAGCTTGCCCGGCAGAACGTGCTGGCTGGTACGGGAGGCCCATTTGCTGCGCTGATTGTGCGAAATGGCGAGGTAATTGCGGAGGCGGCGAACTCCGTTACGAGCACGAACGATCCCACGGCACATGGAGAGGTCAACGCGATTCGGAAAGCGTGTGCAGCGCTGGGCACGTTTTCGCTGGAGGGGTGCGAGATCTACTCCAGCTGCGAGCCGTGCCCGATGTGCCTGGCGGCTATCTACTGGGCGCGGTTAGAGGCGCTCTACTATGGCAGCAGTCAGCAGGATGCGGCGAAGGCCGGGTTTGATGACGCCTTTCTGTATGAAGAGTTCAGGAAGGCCACCGCCGAGCGCAGCATTCCGGCCACGCAGATTCTGCAGGAAGATGCGTGGGAGGCTTTTGCCACATGGATTGCGGTGCCGGACAAGATCGATTATTGAGTACGGACTACGGCGCGGTTAAGGCTTCGGCGGAGGCAATTTTCCCGTCACCTGATCGAAGTCAAACGCAAGATCCATAACAGCCTGATCGAAGTTTTTGTCGTGCGTCTTCTGCAGCAAGGCAACGTCGATCGATTCCGAGACCGCCCATAGAACGTAGTGGGTCGGCCGGTCATAGATCACGAGCCGGAACATGGGCAGCGGATCGGATGCGCCGTTCTGCTTGCTTCCCGAAGTTGGGCCGTAGGGTGCTTTGAGCTGGAGCTCGAGCACGAGATCGGCCTTGGCGGGATCGTCTACCAGTTCATGTCTGCCTGAGGCCTGGAGAGCGGCGTACAAAGCTGCGTATCCCCGGTTTGGATCGCCGCTGAATGGCTGCGGAAAGAGGCCGCTGTCGGCACCGGCGTTGGAGAGGAAGATTGTCTTTGCCGCAAGAAGGGCTGCGGGAACGTGATCGGCTGGCGCATAACCGCGACCAGCTGAAGTGTTCGTATCGGAAAAGCGGAGTTTTTGCGCTGCTGCCGCAATAGGAAGCGGCAGCAGCGAAACGAGAAGAACCAGGCGGGCAATGAAATGAAGTTTGGACTTCATAAACGTTCTCTCCGGCGGAAGTTTCTATCGGACGACTCCACCGGATAAGTGGACGCGGCGCAGAGGAGAATTGTTGCAGCGACGTATGAGCGCTGTACGAGATTAGACACCCAGCTCTTTTGCCGCGAGGGCTGTGCCTTCTACACGAGCACGGATTTTCTGAAATGCCTTATCGCGCGCCGTGGATGTGTCGTCCGCAAAGGGCGCGAATCCGCAGTCATCGGTAGTGCCTAGCTGATTGATCGGGAGAAACGATGCTGCTTCGAGAACTCGATCGCAAACTTGCGCAGCCGTTTCAATTGCGGGATTGATCGGATCGATTACGCCAATGAATACGAGATGTTCAGGGCTAGCAAGCTCACTTACGAGACGCAGTGTGCGCTCTCGATCTGATTCGCTGGCCATTTGCAGATAGAACCGGCCGACATGCATCTGGAAGAGCCCTGGGAGAAAGCTGGCGTAGTCGACATCGGCTGAGTGTGTGGAATCATGATCGCCGCCTGGGCAGACATGCACGCCGATCCTGGTTCGATCGGCGGCAGAAAAGCGATCGAGGACTTGGTTGTTCAAGGCTACAAAGCTGTCGAGGAGGCCACCTGAGGGATCGAGCTTGAGCGACAAGCGGCCTTCTGTGAAGTCGATCTGCACTGTATCCGCGCCTGCATCCAACGCTCCGCGAATATCGGCTTCTGCTTCATCGAGCAGGTCGGCGATAAATGCTTCGCGCGGGTAGTTTGCGATGCCCTCGCCGGGATAGAGCAGGCTCAATGCGGAGGCTGAAATGACAGCCTGTTTCAGGGGGCGTTGCGTGTATTGTCGCGCGGCTTTGAGGTAGGTGGAGGCATGAATTCCGTAACGAAAGGGGCCGGCAGTCAATCTCGGCAGTTGCCGCTGATGGCCGTCTGCAAAGGGAATAATGACGCCGCCGGACACAAGATTATTCAGGCCGGTCAGTGGATAGGTGGCAAAGCTCGGCTTGGTTTGTTCTCCATCGGTGAGGATGGGCGATCCTGTTGTTTCAAGCTGCTCGATTGTGTCCTTGAGCGCAGCGTTGTATGCAGTGTCCAGATCGGATACCTGAATCTTGCCGCTTTGAAAGGATGTAATTGCCTGGATCAACTCGGGAGGACGAGGAATGCTGCCAATAGATTCAGTAGGAATCGACATGCGAGGAAGCCTACCAATAAATTGGCAGATTGCACTTCCATCGAAAGGATGAGTGGGGCACGCGCAATAACTCCCGCCGCAGCTACGGTATGAAATAGAAGGGGTTTGGCAGCTTCACTGACAGCTCTGCCTGCGATGGGCCGTTGAGATCGCTGATCTGATCTCCGACGTTGAGGATAATGCGGTAGCCGGCGTCGACGATTTTCTTTCGCTCGCCACTCTTATAGTCAGTGGTGGTTTGCGTGGATGGATGTGGAGGCCGCAGGGCAAGGCCAGCCCAGTCGTGGTAGCCGGCGGCTTTCAGGTTTTCGGCAGTATCGGCCTGCTGGGAGATTCCTCTTCCCGTAATGAAGAAAACCTTGACGCCATGCTGCAGTGCCTCGTTGAAGATACGCAATGTTCCGTCTATGGCGGGTGCTTTGTGTGATGCGATCCAGCTATTCCAATCACTTGAGATATAACCGAAATCGTCCTGCTTTTCTACATCCCAATTGGAGAGGGAGGTCTCATCGATGTCGAGGACGAGGGCGAGCTTTTCTCCAGGTTTGGTCTCGGCGGTCCGGCGCTTGAGAAATGCGATCGCGCGTTCGCTCTGATGATTCAGGTCAGTTTCATAACATCCTGATCCGGCATTGCAGTCGTGATACGCGATGAGGCGCGTCTTGAGTTTACCGAGGTTAGGCTGAGGCTCGGCCGGGGCGAGTAGATGCGCAGGAGGCTGTCCTGCGAGCGCCATGGAAATGGTGAGCAGTAAAGCAGGAAACGAGAGACGAATCGCTTGACGCATGGTTGCTCCGAGGTGAAGACAACCATAGAGTATCCCAGTTAGTGAACAGTACCGTTCATGTTATTCAAATGTTCACGCGCATCGAGTAGGTGCTGGATGCGGCGGTAGTCTTCGAGCGCTTCTTCTGGAATTTCCTGCTTGCCTTTGCGCATGTGATTCAGCTGACGCACTGTAGAAAAGGCGTGCCGCTTGATGTTGTCGCGCCATGGATGCTCGCCTGGTGAATTCGGGTGCAGCCCAAGGCGGCGCAGGTAGTGATTTACTTTGAAGATATTGCCCCAGATTTCATCGTGAAACTGGAAGTTCACGTTCATCGAGATTGAAACATCGGTTCCGTTCTTGAGCCAGTGCGGGCAATTGACTGGGATATGCACTCCGGTGCCGGGGTGCATGGTGTAAACCATGGCACGGCACTCATACTCGGGTTTGTAGGTGCCCGCGCCATTGTCCACATTCCAAAAGCGTTCAAGCTCTTCATCCGGTACCACCTGCTTGTCGCGTTTATCAAAAAGATGAATCTCCTTATCTCCGCGCAACTGCACAAGCCATGCGCATTCACGATCTATGTGATAGTGGGTTACGCGTCCGGGCGAGGTGACAAAGAGAATCGCGTCAAACCACTTGATCTGCTTCATCACTTCTTTGCCGGAGAGTTCAAGAAGGTCGCAGATGCATCGTTGCAGAAGCTCTCGATATCCTTCTTCGCGCTCGACATGCTCCAGCGTTATCCATGCGCGAGACTCTTCGATGCGGCGAATCAGTTCGGAGGCGGGGATCGATGGGCGCTTTCCGTCGACGACTTTCAGTCCGGGCTCGACATCGCCGATATTGGCGTAGATATCTCCCCAGGGACGGTGTGGGTTCTGGCGCGATTCGACTCGTTGCGTCAAATCGATTACGTGGTCCAGATCGAAGAGAGGATCATCAGCCAGATGGTGGGTGACTTCGAAGGGGACTCGGTTGAACTTCTCGGCAAACTCCAGCGCATCCGCATGGATTGCGCGTTCCATGACTGTCTCTGGCATAACAAGCTCCTAACTGGGAGTGACTTACAGTCGAGCTTTGTGGCAGCAGTCTAGCCTAAGAAACGCGCGAAATCAATGGTAAGGTTGTTGAACGTGATAACTAAAGCTAACTCACTCTAAAGTCATAAGGATAGCTCATGGCAATTTATTGCATCGTTGCCGCAGAGCGCTTTGCTGACTCTGCGAGCACCTTGTCATAGTCCTGCCCGAGCAGCTTGCCGTGGTCGACTTTTAAGACGCCGCCGACATAGACGCGTTCGAGGTCAGGTTCACCGGCGATGAGAACGAGACTCGCATAAGGATCAAAGACGGTGCCGAAGCGCTTCGGGTCTACGACCAGGAAATCCGCATATTTGCCGGGTTCCAGACTGCCGAGTTTGTCTTTGACACCCATTACATCCGCTGAGCCCATGGTGTGGAGATACAAGACCTGGTAAGGGCTCATGACGGTCGCGTCTTCATACTTGTCGCGAATGGCATAGAGGCCGGTGCGCATGTTTTCAAAGGGATCGGCGATGTCGGCGCTGGCTTCGCCATCTACGCCCATTCCTACGCGAATTCCCATCTTCAGATACTTGGGAATATCGGCTACGCCAGAGGCGAGGCGGCCATTGGAGAGCGGGTTCCAACTCATGCCGCTGTGGGCTGCTGCGACTTTTGTCAGGATGGCATCATCGGGGTGGATGAAGTGGCCGAAGTAGAGAGTTGGGCCTAAGAGGCCGCTGTCTTCAAACCACTTGAACTTGGCGCGCTCTGCGGCAACGGTATCGGGTGGCTCTAGATAGTGGCTCTGGTTGCCGATGTGGAAGGCGTCCATCATTGCTTTTTCAGCGACGGCCTGCTGATAGGTTTCATTGAATGACGTGCCGCCGTTGAGCATCACGCTGAGTAGCTGAGTGGATTTTGGCTGGGTGCCGAGCCAGTCCATGAAAAGCTTAAGGCGCCCCATGGCCATGGCGGGTGTATCGGTGTCGCTGATGCGATCCTGCTGAAAACCGTGCACGAAACGGATGCCGGAGTCGAGCTCTGCCTTGTAAGTCAGCTTGTCGCATTCGACGCCGGTGCAGTGTCCCCAGTTTGTGCTGCCGTAACTGAAGTCATAGGCGGAAGTTATGCCGTGCTGCAAGTGATCGAGCGCGCCATCGAGAGTGAACCAGTAGAAGTCTTCGGGCGATGCCTTGCTGGCCTTCTGGTTGTAGAGGCCGTCGATCCAACCGGGCAGTGTCTTGTCTGCCGCTATGCCGCGAAAGGCAGCCTGCCAGAGATGACTGTGCGCGGAGAGAAAGCCGGGAAGTATCCAGTGACCGCCTGCATCCCAGGTCTGTTCGGCTGTCAGGTTCGCGGGCGGATCACCTGCCGCGACGGCAGTCAGCCTGCCATCCTCATCCACGATGAGGTAGCCGGTGAAGACGTCCTTGCGTCCCTCTGCCATGGTGAAGAGGCGTGCGTTCTTGACGATGAGTCTGGGCCGTTTTTCTGATTGCTGGGCCCACATCGTTTGCGTCAGTAACAGGAGAGCGGCCAGCACTGTGCTGAAATATTGGGATTTAAATCTGCGCATGTCTTTTCATATCGTGGATTGGCCGATGGCGCAATCCTTTCGTTCAGAGAGTTGATTTTTGAGGGGCAATGCGAACAAGACCATTGCTCTGAGAGCCGGATTGCGATATTTTCAGAGTCTCATCCTGCACGTTTCGAGGAGTTCTGGAGAGGATACCGCATTGTCGAGCACCTTCATCGAGAACCTGGAGATTCGTGAGCGCTTTGCGGATCTGCACGCGCCGCTGACAGCGCAGGCGGCTGTGGTTGAGTCGAATCGGTGCCTGAACTGCTTTGACGCACCGTGCATGACTGCGTGTCCAACGCACATTGATGTTCCCGGGTTTATCAAGCGAATTGCGAGTGGGAATCTGCGCGGGTCGGCGCGAAAGATTCTGGAAGCGAATGTGCTGGCGGGCAGTTGCTCGCGTGTTTGCCCTGTTGAGGTGCTGTGCGAGGGGGCGTGCGTGATGCATCGGTATGATCGACCGCCGATTCAGATTGCGCTGTTGCAGCGGCATGCGATGGATGCGTTTCATCGCTCGGGCGAGCCTTTGATCGTGCATGCGGTGGCGGAGACAAAGCTTCGCGTGGCGTGTATTGGCTCGGGGCCCGCTTCGCTGGCTTGTGCAGCGGAGTTGCGAAGGCATGGCGTGCAGGTGACAATTCTGGAGCGCCGTGAACTGGCTGGCGGTTTGAATACGTATGGCGTTGCAGACTACAAGCTGTCAACCTCAGACAGTCTTCGTGAGATCGAGTTGATTCGCGAAGCGGGTGTTGAGTTTCGTATGAATACTAGCGTTAAAAACGCGGCTCAGCTCACCTCGCTGCTGGATGAGTTCGACTATATCTTTCTCGGCGTCGGACTGGGCGCTATGCAGCATCTGAATATTCCTGGTGAGGAAGCGCATTCGATCGAGCGGGTTCAGCAGCCGCATGGTGTGCTCAATGCGCTGGAACTGATTGCTGCGTACAAGACGGGCCACATCACGGGCCTTGGCGGCGCGGTTGTGGTGATTGGGGCTGGGAATACTGCGATTGACGCTGCTGTGGCTGCGCGACGGCTTGGCGCTGATCCGGTGACGATCTTGTATCGGCGCGGTGAGAGCGAGATCTCCGCGTTTGATTTTGAATACGCGCATGCGCGGGCTGAGGGAATCCAGTTTCTGTGGAAGCGCGTGCCTGTAGCGATTCATGTGTCAGAGGATGGCCGGTTGGTGCTCGATACGGTTGCGGTGCAGCCCTCGGGAGGAAAGCTGGAGATGCTGCCTGATTCTGAATCGACGCTGGTGTGCGACACGCTGATTCCGGCGATTGGCCAGTCGCCGCTTGTGGAACTGCTCTCAGAGTTTGGCGTCATCGCGATTGAGAATGGACGTATCGCGATTGATCGGGCGACGGGTGCGACTGCGAATCCGCGCTTCTACTCTGGCGGCGATTGCACCAATGGCGGCCGTGAGGTTGTGGATGCAGTGGCGGATGGAAAGCGTGCTGCGATTGGGATTCTGGCTGCGTCGAAAGCGGAGGTTGCCCATGCCTAATGCAGCATACTTTGAACCTGATCTTCGCGTTCGTAACTTTGCCGGCGGCATTAGCTGTCCTAACCCATTCTGGCTTGCTTCTGCTCCGCCGACTAATTGTGGCGAACAGATTATGCGCGCATTTGATGCGGGGTGGGGCGGCGCGGTCTGGAAGACGATTGGCGCGCCGGTGACGAATGTGACTTCGCGTTATTCGTCGATCGACTGGCAGGGCCAGCGAATGATGGGCTTCAACAACATTGAGCTGATCAGCGATCGTCCGATTGAAGTGAATCTGCAGGAACTGGCTGAGGTAAAGAAGCGCTATCCGGCGCATGCGGTGATTGCTTCACTGATGGTGGAGAGCACCCGGGAAGCGTGGCACGACATTGTTGCGCGCAGTGAAGATGCGGGTGCGGATGGAATGGAGTTGAACTTCGGTTGCCCGCATGGGATGAGCGAGCGCGGCATGGGTTCCGCTGTAGGGCAGGTGCCTGAATATGCGGAGATGATTACAACGTGGGTCAAGGAGAAGGCGCGCACGCCGGTGCTGGTGAAGCTTACGCCGAACATCACGGATATTCGCGCTGTGGCTCGCGCGGCGAAGCGTGGCGGCGCTGATGGGCTGTCGGCGATCAACACGATCAATTCGATTACGGGGATAGATCTGGACACGCTGATACCGCGGCCGAATGTCGATGGGCGCAGTTCGCATGGCGGATACTGCGGGCCTGCAGTGAAGCCGATTGCGCTGAACATGGTGCAGCAGGTGATGAGCGATGCCGAGTCGGCGCTGCCGCTCTCGGGTATTGGCGGCATCGGGAGTTGGGCGGATGTTGCCGAGTTCATTCTGCTGGGTTGCGGGACGGTGCAGGTGTGTACTGCGGCGATGCACTATGGCTATCGCATCGTTGAGGACATGGCTGACGGGCTGAGCAACTGGATGCTCACTAAGGGATTTCGCACGCTGGAGGATTTTCGCGGGCTGAGTCTGCATCGCGTGACGGAGTGGAAGCACCTTAATCTCAACTACAAGATTGTTGCGCATATTGACGAACAGAAGTGCATTGGCTGCGATCTCTGCCACATTGCGTGCTGGGATGGCGCGCATCAGTGCATTCATCTGGATCGTGTTTCGGGGCCGGTTGATGGGCATGTGGAGCTTCACGCTACGCCGGCGAGCCGTGAGTGCGAGAGCAGGGAATCGATTGCTGTGACGCCGGTGACGCGGCGCGAGCGTGCGGCGGCCTTTGGCATGAACGCGCCGGGGCATGGGCCTTATCCGACACCGCTGGCGCGTATTCCGCGTGTGGATGAGACCGAGTGCGTGGGGTGCAATCTCTGCTCATGTGTGTGCCCGGTGGAGAACTGCATCACGATGGTTGAGGTTCCGACGGGCTTGCCGCCGGAAACGTGGAACCAACGAACAGAAGGTCAAACATGCAATGAGCCGGAGCTTGCGGGATGATTGAGCGCTACGCGGAGGCAGCGAGGAAATATGCTCCATGCAAAGGGACACGTGTTCTTTTCATCGCGGAAGCACCACCGAATGAGATTGAGCGCTATTTTTATTTTGAGAACGTGCAAGATGGAGACTGGTTATGGATAGCGCTTATGAAAGGACTTTATCCTGAAGACTGGGAAAAGGAAGTAGCGAAAGAGCAGAGAAGTAACAAAATCAAGTGGCTTACGAGATTTCAGGAGTCTGGATATAGACTCATCGATGCATTGAAAAATCCCATATCAGGTTCTCATCGGCTGAGAGTTGCCACAATTCGTGAGCAGACTGACAGACTCTTATGCGAGGTCGGCGCGATCAGGCCAAAGTGCATCGTACTGATAAAGAAGTCAGTTAATGAAGCGCTCTTCAGGCCAATGAAGGATGCGGACTTTCACATAATCAGTGACGAAAGCGAATTTCTACCCTTCCCTTCCAGTGGTCAGCAATCGAATTTTGAAGAAAGATTTTCAAAACTGAATTTCAGCAAGTGTCAGCAGCGGTAAATAGATGAAAGTGACACTTACTTGTAGTTGATCCAACTCTCTATTGGAGGTTCGTTGAGAACAACCACCAACGCGGTCGACTCTACACTTACGAACGACGATCTTGCTCCGACTACCGCGGCCCAACGTACATGGGGCACATATAACTACATTGCGCTGTGGTTCTCTATGTCGATGGAGATCACGACATATCAGCTTGCGTCCTCGATGATTGCCAAGGGCATGAATTGGAAACAAGCTGTGGGCACGGTGCTGCTTGGCAATCTGATTGTGCTGGTGCCGATGCTGCTGAATGCGCACGCTGGCGCGAAGTATGGTATTCCGTTTCCGGTTTTTATTCGCGCTCCGTTTGGAGTGCGAGGCGCGAATGTGCCAGCGATCCTGCGGGCGTTGGTAGCGTGCGGATGGTTTGGTATTCAGACGTGGATTGGGGGGCAGGCGATTCACTCGATGCTGGTGGTTGTGTGGCCTGGGGTGGCTTCAGTCGATTGGTCGCTTTGGGCGTGCTTCCTTGGCTTTTGGCTATTGAACATGGCGGTGGTGTGGCGCGGTGTCGAGTCAATTCGCTATCTGCAGGGGTTTGGCGCGCCTTTCATGTTTGTGATGGCGGCGGGGCTGCTGATCTGGGTGCGAATCAAGGCGGGCAGCTTTGGGTCAATGTTGTCGACGCCAAGCAAGTTTCATTCATGGCATGAGTTTGCACCGGTCTTTTTTCCTACGCTGACGGGGATGGTGGGATACTGGGCGACGCTGGCGTTAAACATTCCCGACCTTACGCGCTATTCGAAGTCGCAGGGTGCGCAGATCATTGGTCAGGGCTTTGGCCTGCCGGTTGCAATGACGCTCTATACGTTTGTCGGCATCGCGGTGACATCGGCTTCAGTGGTGCTGTTTGGCGAACCGATATGGAATCCCATTACGTTGCTGGGACGCTTTCATCAGCCTGTAGTGGCGTTCATCGCGCTGGTGGCAATTCTTGTGGCTACGCTCAACGTGAATATTGGCGCGAATGTTGTCTCGCCGTCGAATGACTTCAGCAACTTATATCCGCGGCTGATCAGTTATCGCATGGGCGGCATGATTACCGGCTTTCTGGGGCTGGCGATGCGACCGTGGAAACTGCTGGCTACTCCGGATGCCTATATATTTGGGTGGCTTGAGGGCTATTCGGGGCTGCTCGGTCCCGTGGCAGGCATTATGGTCTGCGATTACTTCTTTATCCGCAAGACAAAGCTCGATATGAATTCGCTCTATCACCGCGACGGTATCTATCACTATACGAAAGGGATCAATCCGCGAGCGATTGCGGCGCTGGTGGCCGGTGTGATTGTGGCTCTGATTGGGCTGTGGATGCCGCCGCTGCGTTTCCTTTACGACTACTCGTGGTTTGTCGGATTTTTTGTCGCAGGGCTTTTGTATGCGGTGCTGATGTATCTCTCGCCGGTGCCTGTCAGCAGCGCTCTTCCAGTCTAGGAAGCGCGTCGGTGATGGAGGCCGAGGCGTAGTCTTTCTTGCCCGGCTGCACAAATTATGCTACCTTTCAGTTGTGAACCTTGTATCGTGTCATACGCGGGTCTTCTGTAGCGCCTCCCTGGCGCTCCTGACCTGTTGTTGCCGCTAGACTGCGTACAGGTTCTTCGCCGGCAACCGCCTGGCAGACACTAACTTCCACAAAACAAAGATTTCTGGAGTTTCGGGATTTGTCTATCCCTACTCAAAACCGCAATTTCATAGCGTTGGCTTACCCTCTCAAGCCCGCTGCTGCCGCTCGCTGTTGTTGCTGAGCGCGCTCCTTTCTGCATTCTCCCTTTCCATATTTTCGTTTTTGCCAGTGATTTTTTCAGGAGCTTTACCATGACGCATTTGCGCATTTTTGTTCGAGGCCGATTTCCAGTTCTCTTTGCGTTGCTATTGATTCCATCATCGCTATTGCACGCTCAACTCGTGGGTGGCACGATTGCCGGAAATGTCGTCGATCCCAGTCACGCCGCGGTAGAGAAGGCCGAAGTCATTATTCATAACCAGGAGACTGGCGGAGAGCGGCACCTTGTGACTGCCGCGGATGGAAGCTTTTCCGCACCGTCGATTCCGGTGGGTGTGTATGAAGTTTCTGTTTCGCATGATGGCTTCGCTCCACTGAAGCGCACAGGCATCGGGCTCACGGTTGGCCAGAGCATACAGCTGCATCTGGAACTGACGCTTGGCACGGTGGAACAGGCGGTGATCGTGGCCGATACTCCGATAGGCGTGGATACAAGCACTCTGCAATCGCAGGGGCTCGTGAGCGAGCGGCAGGTGAAAGAGTTGCCGCTGAATGGCAGAAGTTTTGACCAACTGCTGCAGCTTAATCCCGCTTCGGTGAGTTACACAACGCAGCGCGCCGGCGGTGTAGGCACTTCGAACTCATCGGTAGGCAATATGTTTTCCGTCTCAGGGCGGCGGCCGCAGGACAATATCTTTCTGTTGAATGGCATTGAATACACCGGCGCTTCGCTGATCAATGTGACACCGGGCGGAACGAGTGGACAGTTGCTTGGCGTGGAGGCTGTGCGCGAGTTCAACGTGGTGAGCGATACCTACGGGGCGAACTATGGAAAGCGCACGGGCGGGCAAGTGTCGATCATCACTGCTTCGGGGCAGAACCAGTTGCATGGCTCCGTGTATGAGTTCCTTCGCAACAGCGCGCTGGATGCGCGTAACTACTTCGATCAGGCAGAGATCCCTGCCTTTCAGCGCAACGATTTCGGCGTGGCGCTTGGTGGGCCTCTGCGTCATGACAAGCTCTTCGGCTTTGCCAATTACGAAGGCTATCGCCAGCACCTCGGCCTGAGCAGCGTCACATTTGTGCCCGATGATGCGTCGCGCGCGGCGGCGGTGCCGAGTGTGCAGCCGCTGCTGGCGCTGTGGCCAGTTGGAACGAAAGAACTCGGCAGTGGAATTGCCGTGGCTTACTCGAACCCTTCGCAGTATGTTCGCGAAGACTTTGGGACGACGCGCATTGACTCAAACCTTACGCAGAAAGACTTGCTCTTTGGTGTGTACACGATTGACGACAGTGACGCGACGACACCGTCTGCGAATCCCTATTCATCGATCTACGAACGGCTTCGCGAGCAGGTGTTGAGCGGGCAGGAACAGCACGTCTTTTCTCCTACGCTGCTCAACACGCTGCGGCTCGGCTATTCGCGAGCGGCGTTTGATTTTCAGGGCATCGTGCCGGCATCGGTGCCGGGATGGGTCGATGGTGGCCCAGTGGGCGCGATTGTCATTGCTGGCAGCACTGCATCGAACGGCGCTTCGCAGATCACGCTGGCGGGCGCCAACACCGGCAGCAACAACAACACCGTGCGCAATCTTTTTACGGTGGACGACCATATCTACTGGACGCGCGGGCATCATCAGGTTGAAGCGGGCGTGTGGTTTCAGAGGCTGCAGTCGAACGACTTCCTTGCGCAGAATCAATACGGTCAGGCGTCGTTCTCTACGCTGAGTGCCTTTGAGCAAGGCCAGGTCGCGAAGTACACGATTGTTTCTGCACCTACGGAACTGGGATGGAGATCGCTCTTCAGCGCAGGATTCATTGAGGATGCGTGGAAGGCGACGCCGCGGCTTGAGGTTCGTGCGGGACTTCGCGTAGAAGCAACGAATGGTTGGAACGAAGTGCAGGGGCGGGCATCCAATTACGACTTCACGGATGGAGTGATGAACAGCACTCCGACGGTGGGTAGCTCGGCGCTGGCGGACAATCGTGCGAAGTTCCTGCCTGAGCCTCGCGTGGGCATTGCCTATGATCTCTTCGGCAATGGCAAGACGGCGATCAAGGCAAGCTTCGGTTTGCATCGCGCGCTGCTGGACACGCTGGACTACAGGCTTGATCAGACTGCGCCCTTTAATACGACGCTCTCTTACAGCAACACGACTGTGAGCAAGCTGCCGGAGCTTTCAACCACCACATCAACGGGTGGGCTTGTTTCACCGAGCAATGTGCAGCGGAATATTGAAACTCCGACTGTGCTGGCGTGGACCTTTAAGGTTGAACAACTGATTGCTCCGCAGACGACGCTCACAGTTGGTTATGTGGGTTCGCACGGGTACCATCAGATACTTTCCGAAGATCAGAACACGCCGCCATACGTGATTTGCCCGTCGGAGGAATGCCCTGCCGGAGTAGCGGATGGGACGGCCTATTACACGTCGACGAAGTTTGCTAATCCGAATCTTGCAAACTCTACATCGTGGGTTTCACAGGGTATCAGCAACTACCACGCGCTTGAGGTGGATGTGCGCCGTCAGTATTCGCATGGGCTGGCGCTGCGTGGGGTCTATACGTGGTCGAAGAATCTTGATGATGGTTCGGCGTGGAATACCAGCGTCTCTGCGAACACGCCGGCTTTCGTATCGTTTCCCGGGAATCCGAAAGTGGATTATGGTGTGGCCGCGACGAACATTTCCCATGTGGCGGCGATCAATGGAACGTGGGAGCTGCCGGTTGGGCGCGGAAAAGCTGCTCTCGGCAACATCTCGTCAGCGGGAGAGCAGATTGTTGGCGGGTGGACTGTGAGTGGCATTGCGAGCCTGCAGAGCGGCTTTCCTTTTTCACCGCAGCTTGGTTACAACCCAACGGGGAATGGAGACTCACGGAATCCGGCGCGCCCGCAACTCGATCCGGACTTTCATGGAGAGCTCTACGCAAGAACGCCAGCGCAGTGGTTCAATCCGCAGGCGTTTGCCGCCCCGCACCCCGGTACATTTGGCAATGCCGGACGCGATTCGCTTACAGGGCCGGGGCTCACGAACGTGGACTTCTCGCTGGTGAAGAACATTGTGCTGCATGAGCGGTTTCATGCACAGTTTCGAGCGGAGTATTTCAATCTGCTGAACCACGCCAACTTCACTACGCCGAACGCTGTGGTCTTCAGCACCGGGCCAACGCCAGCGAAGCCGGCAACAGCACCGGTGATTTCGCCGACTGCAGGAGTGTTGACAGCTACGGCGACGACCTCGCGGCAGCTGCAGTTTGGGCTGAAGCTGTTGTTCTAGCAGACTACTCTACGGTTACTCGACCAACGCGTCGGCAAGGCCTAGCGCTTCGTCGAATGCTGCGAAGCCCTGGTCCAGCTCCGCCTCTGTGACAATGAGGGGCGGAGCGATGACGAAGTGGCTTACCCAGGCCTGCTGAGCGACGCCCATGCTCATCATCTTGGCGGCTACCTGATCGACTACGAGCGGCTTGCCGTCGACCTTGTCGCGCATGGTGTTAAAGGGTTCTTTGGTCTCGCGATTCTTGACGAGCTCGATGGCCCAGAAGAGACCCATGCCGCGCACATCACCGATGGAGGGGTGCTTTGCCTTGAGTGCTTCGAGTTTTTCGCGCACGTAGGGTTCAAGCGATGCGGCGCGCTCGACGAGGTTGAGGCGCTCCATCTCTGCAATAGTTGCGACGGCGGGGCCGAGAGTCATAGGATGCGCTTCGTAGGTGTGGCCGTGCGCGAAGTAGTTCTCTTCAAAGTGGTCGGCAATGGCCTTGGTGGTAGCGCAGAGTCCGAGCGGGACGTAGGCTGAGGTGATTCCTTTGGCTGTGACGAGGATGTCTGGTTTTACGTCCCAGTGATCGACACAGAACCACTTGCCGGTGCGGCCCCAGCCGGTCATGACTTCGTCGGCGATAAGCAGCACGCCGTTAGCCTTGCAGATCTCTTTGAGGCGAGGCATGTACTCGGGCGGCGGGATGAGCACGCCGTTGGTGCCGACGATGGGCTCCACGATGACTGCGGCTACGTCGGTCTCGTTCTGGATCATGTGCTCGATGTAGTCGGCGCAGGCTACATTGCAGCCTGGGTAAGTGTGGCCGATGGGGCACTTGTAACAGTTGGTCTCCGGCGCAAAGATGTGCCCGGGAGCCTTGCCGCTTGGCTCCATTGCCCAGCGGCGCGGATCGCCTGTGGACGAGATGGAAGAAGTGGTGGAGCCGTGATAGCTGCGGTAGCGCGAGATGATTTTCGTCTTGCCGGTGTACATGCGCGCGATCTTGAAGGCGGCTTCGTTGGCCTCAGTGCCTGACGTGGCGAAGAAGAATTTTTCGAGGCCGGCGGGCAGCAGTTCAAGGAGCTTTTGCGTGAGCTTGGCGCGTGAAGTGGTTGCGTATCCGGGGGCGATGTAGGGCAGTTCGCGGGCCTGCTCGGCGATCGACTCGATGACGCGGGGATTCTTATGGCCGAGGTTGACGCACATCAGCTGCGACGAGAAGTCGAGATAGCGCTTGCCTGCGGCGTCAATGAAGTAGCAACCCTCGGCATCGACGATGTGCATCGGCTTCCAGGTCTTCTGGATGCGCCATGTGCCGTAGTTGTTGGCGCGTGTGATGCTGGTGATCTGCTCGGATGTGAGTACGTCCAACTGGGCTGTTTCGGTCATCGTCGGCTCCGTGTTCGATGTGACAACATCCTAACATCCGGCAGTCGACGCTGCCCCGTTCAACTCACGGTCAGCAATTCTCCGAAGAAGCCGCCGATCTGACGCTCTCTATCGACGAAGTGAATTTCCAATATCCAATGGCGTTTTTGTCCTTTTTCATCCAGTGAGCGCATTGGAAGAGTGCTGCCGGGATGTACGTAGAGCGTCACTTTGTCGTCGGCGAAGCGTTTTGCTTCGAGTGCGTCTACTGCAGGGGCAGCGTTCGTCAAAGGACTTGTACCTCAGCTCATTTATAGTGTGTTGGATTGAGGAGTGGAACCGAATGCCAGTTGATTTCTACCGGTGGAAGTCGAAATGGTCGATGCTGGTGGCAGTTGCCGTCGTCTTTTCGGGCTCGTTTGCCGGTCCGTCCGCCGTTCTGGCTCAGGAGCCGCCGAGTATCGTCGGGAGCTCTCCTCTTTCCGGCCTCTCCGGAGCGACTGGTTGGATCAACTCCAAGCCTCTTACGGCAAAGCAGCTCAAAGGCAAGGTCGTTCTCGTCGATTTCTGGACCTATTCATGCATCAATTGCCTGCGCGCCGTACCCTACATGCGCGCGTGGGCGGAGAAGTACAAGGACAGCGGCCTGGTCGTGATTGGGGTTCACTCGCCGGAGTTTGCGTTTGAGAAGGAATCGCCGAACGTTCAGAAGGCCATTGATAAATTTGGAATCACGTATCCGGTTGCGCTGGACAGCAATCACGCAATCTGGGACGCATTTCATAATCAGTACTGGCCCGCTCACTACTTCATCGACGTGCATGGAAAGGTGCGTCACGAGCACTTCGGCGAAGGAAAGTACGACCAGTCAGAGCAATGGATTCAGGAACTGCTTGCCGAGGGCGCTGCCAAGCCAATGCAGCGAGGTATGGTGGACATTCACGCTAAGGGCATTGAGGCTGCACCCGAGATGAGCCAGGTGCGGTCTCCTGAGACGTACATCGGCTATGCGCGCGCGCAGCACTTTGCGTCCCCTGGCGGAATCAGGAAAGATACGGAGCAGGTCTATTCGGCGCCAGATCGCCCTGAATTGAATCAGTGGGGACTTGCAGGCAAATGGGCCAACCATGAGCAGACCGCTCAACTCAAGTCTGCCGGCGGGAAGATTGTTTTCCGTTTTCAAGCCCGCGATCTTCATCTTGTGCTCGGCCCGGCTGCGGGCGGGAAACCAATTCGTTTCCGCGTGACGATTGATGGGAAAGCTCCGGGAGAGAACCACGGCGTGGATAGCGACACACAGGGCAATGGCGTCGTGACTGACTACCGCCTGTATCAACTGGTGCGGCAGAAAGGGGCCATCACAGACCACGTCTTCGTGATCGAGTTCCTGGATGCCGGCGTGCAGGCATTTGCGTTTACCTTCGGCTGAAGGACAATTGAGGAATGGCAAACTCAGCCTTCCAGGAAATTATCTCGGGGATCAGTCATTTTGCGGCGACCGCCCAAGACCTTGCTTCGCTCCAGGAGTTCAGCGTCAGCCTTATCGCCGAGCGGCTGCCCTACTACAACTGGGTTGGGTTCTATATGCTCGACCCCGACGACGATGGCGTTCTGATCCTTGGGCCGTTTCGCGGTGCTTCCACGGAACATATCCGTATCCCGGTCACTGAGGGTATCTGTGGAGCCGCGGTGGCGCAGGGTGAAACCATAATCGTAGAGGACGTTTCCTCCGATCCGAGGTATCTCTCCTGTTCGATTGAAACCAAGTCTGAGATAGTTGTGCCGATCCACGCTAACGGAAGCATCGTGGGCGAGATCGATATCGACAGTCATTTGCTCAACGCATTCGGACAGGAAGATCGCAGCTTTCTTGAAGAATGCGCGGCCGTGATTGGCCGGTTCATTGAAGAGAAAGATAAGTCCGCTCTTCAAACCGCATCTGCGAAATAGAACTGATAATGATTGCGGCAGCCGGGATTGAAAGCAGCGCCGCAGCCGGGACATTTGTGACCGCTCGCCATGTACTGCGCGATGCTGAGCTCGCAACCACACGCGCCGCAAAGCACGGCAGGCAGGCTCCACTCTTCTCGCGGCCAGACCTCAATTGGATGGCCTGCCAGGGCGTCATGGCAATCCTTGCAGGAATAATAGACGCCGCAGCATTTCATCTTAATCGCAATGATGTCGAGAGCGGTTCGGTAGTGAGCGCAGCGCGTTTGATCGTCACAAGCGACCCCGTGAGCTTCTGGGCACGGTGATGCCATAGAGGAACAGATTACAGAACGGATGCGAAGAATCGTTCAGATCACCGTAGCATCCAGGACAGCTTCTCCTTCTTTTGCCGGACTCGTTCAAGCGGAGCGAGAAAAGGCATGAAAGATTCATAAGCATCGGTGGTCAGCATTTAATCTGTGTCCTGAGAGTCATCAATTATCCCGTGTGATAGTTTGGCCTATAAGTATTTTCATGCGAACGATTTGAAAAAAGAGTTAAGACTCAGAGTTTGATCTCATAAACAAGGGATAGGATGAGAAACTTACTTTGAAAAAATAATATAGTTGACACCTTCTAGCAGTTTCCATAACATCGCGTTGAAATTCGCTGACTACAAAGCGAACTCACTCTCTTTGTCTGTTGCTCTAATGCTTTCCCCAACTTTTGGGTAAACATCCCCCTTTCATCTAAGCAGTTTGCCTAACCCCAAAAATCTGGAGGCAATATGTCTTGCGCTTTTGCGCGCTTTATTACCCCCGCTGTGCTGATTTCATGCCTCGTGCCGGCGATCGCTGCCGAACGAGGAAGGAGTTTCGCAGGTACTTATCGACTTTCGAGCGTGACGAAATCAGAGGATTCTGTACAAGTAACAGTTACCGTAAGTCTCAGGAACTTTAGCGGCGCAGATATTCACGGTGGCAGTGTTATCCTTTTCGACTCGTCCGCGAATCCAAGTGTGCTCGGTAAGTTCAGTAGCATCAAGTTATTTGAGAACAGCCACGTATTAAAGATCAGCCATGTCTTCAGTATTCCAAACGAGGAATACGTGCTTTGGCTGAAGGGGCGCAACCCCGTGCTCCGTTTCCAACTGCCCGAAACCACCGACCCTGCAATGGCGGAAGCGATTGATCTTCAACAGGTGAGCACGGTAAATCCAGGCACAAACTAATACGAATCTCGCGGCTAAGGAGGGATTGAGATGAAGCCAGGGAGAATTGCGCTCTTTATTCTTGTGGGGCTCAGCCTCGCAGTCAACGTTCTTGCTCAACAGGATGTTATTTCCACGGTTGCCGGCGGCGGACCGAACGGCATCCCGGGCGTGAATTCAGATGTGTACAGTCCTTATCAGCTTGCGATAGATAAGCAGGGGAATATATATGTCACCTCTGCTAATCAACATCGCGTCTATAAGTTAGCCACAACCGGCATTCTAACCATAGTTGCGGGCACGGGTAATTCCGGCTACAGCGGTGACGGGGGCCCCGCGACAGCAGCCAAACTCAACTATCCTGAGGGCGTTGCGGTCGACGGCGCAAATCCGGCCAACGTCTATATCGCGGATACAAATAATTGCCTTGTGCGCAAGGTAAATGGGACGACGGGCGTGATCACTACGATTGCCGGCCTGGTAACCCATCCTGCAACGGGCGCTGCTTATTCCACATGCGGATATACCGGGGACGGCGGAGCCGCGGATGCGGCGGAGCTCTATCATCCGGCAGGTGTGGCAGTAAATCCAACCACTTCGGACTTGTACATTGCTGATTTTTCCAACGGACGGGTACGCATGGTTCCAGGCGGTTTGCCCACGGCCACAATCAAGACAGTCGCGGGCGGAGGCGGGAGCACAACTACCTCCAACAATTGCACTGGAAGCTCGCCGTACGGGGATGGCGGCAAGGCAACAAGCGGTTATCTATGTAATCCGCAGGCGGTTACGCTGGACACCTCTGTGAGCCCGGCCAACATCTTCATCTCAGAGTACAACTGGTGTGACGTTCGCGAAGTTGTGGGATCAAGCGGGGATATCTACCAGGTTGCCGGAAGCTTTACGCTGGGCTGCGGGTTCCTGGATAACGTTGCAGCGGCGAGCGCCCGGTTGAACGATCCGTGGCAGACATGGGTGAGTGTGAGCGGGACCACGACGACGGTGTTGGTTGCGGACTACGGAAATGTACGCATCCGGAAGTTCGCCCTTACCTACAGCGGCGGTGTTCCCTCGTCTGGTACGATCTCGACGATTGCTGGAGGGTCCGGCGGTTATTGCGGGGACAATGGTCCTGCGCTCAACGCCTGCATGAGCCCGGTGGGCTTGGTCGAGGACAGCGCCGGCAATATCTACGAGGGTGATTACGGCGCTAACCGGGTAAGGAAGATTGCGAAAAGCAACGACTACATCACTACCGTTGTCGGATGGGGAGCGGGCAATGGAACGAACATTACGTATTCCGATCCGGTTGGGATCACCAACGATCCTGCAACAGGAATTGCTCTCTACCAGACATACCCGATATTCGCAGATCCTTCATCGGACAAGCTGTATTTCGGGGGAATAGGCGAGTCGGCGACCTATGTGATGGACACGACCACAGACAAGGCAAACGATTTTGCGGGAAATGGTGTTTCCGGTTTTGCCGGAGACGGCAGTCCTGCTAATGGCCCGGGAACAGAGATCAATAATCCAACCGGCTTTGCCAAAGACAGCAGCGGCAACATCTATATATCCGACACCAATAATTGTGCCATTCGCGAGGTGCTCACTACGGGGGTCATCACGACGATTGCCGGCGGCACAGAAGGCCACCTTAACGGCTGCGGATTCAGCGGAAATGGTGGGGCCGCGACGCAGGCGCAGCTCTACTATCCGCAAGGCATAGCGATAGACAGCTTGAATAACATCTACATTGCCGAATACGGCTACTGCGATGTGCGGAAGATAGCAGCCGGCACGAAGGTCATCACAACGTATGCAGGTGTTTCCAGCAAGTGCGGTTACAGCGGCGATGGCGGCGTGGCTACAAATGCAATGATGAACTACCCACACGATGTGTCGCTCGATAGCGCGGGCAACCTGTATATCACGGATATCAGCAACCATCGCATCCGCGAGGTGAATGCTGCGACACATATCATCACGACGGTTGCCGGTGACGGCGTGGCCGGCTACAACGGGGACGGGCCTGCAGTCGGCGTGAGCCTGAGTAGTCCGCAGGGAGCGTATGCCGACCCGAATGGCAATCTGTTTATCGCAGATACGCAAAACAACGTTGTGCGCTGGGTCAGTCCGACGGGTCAACTGATTACCTTTGGCGGAAGCACGCCAGGGACCAACAATTATGGCTATGGCGGAGATGGCGGCGTAGCGACGAGCGCTTTGCTCGCGAATCCGACGCGGATCACGCAAGATAGTTCGGGTAATTTCTACATCTCGGACTACTACAACTATCGCGTGCGCAAGATCAGCGCCTTTGCCGGGTTTGGCTTGTCTGACTCCAGTCTGAACTTTGAGACGCCGGCGGGTACAACCAGCGACTACCAGGAGATCACTGTAAGCGCAATCGGACCTGTGACAATCAGCAACGTTACAGTCACCTCAGGCTTTGCTGAGGTGGACGATTGTGCTGGAGTTACACTTTCGGCCCGTGAGACATGCGAGGTAGACATTTATTACACGCCCACAACGGCCGGCAAGGTAGCCGGAACACTTACGCTAAGCAGCAATTCTTTCTTTGCCTCCAGCGATAACACGGTCAGCCTTTCCGGGCTCGCGGAAGGATTGAGTATCTCCGGGTCGCTTGCTTTTGGCACGCAGCTCATCAATACCAAGACACCGCTCACGCTTACGCTCCACAACAGCGGAAGCGCGATAACTCTGCACAGCATTGTGTTCTCTTTGCCCACCAGCTTCAGCATTACGGGTGGAACCTGTCCGACCGGAGCCGGAACGCTTGCCGCGAATGCAAGCTGCACGATCATTGCAACCTTTGATCCGACCACGATTGGCGCAAAGAAAGACACGCTGGTGGTGAACAGTTCAGAGGCCGCGAGTCCGCTGCTGGTGCCGGCCACTGGAACAGGGACGGAGGTCAAACTCTCCGCATCTTCACTGGCGTTCGGGACGGTGACGGATGGGGATAGCTCGACTCTGAAACTTACGGTGACGAATACGGCCACGTCAGGCAGCATGACAATAGCGACGGCTGTTACCGGGGCGGGCTTTACGATCGCCGCGGGCAACACCTGCACCTCGTCGGTAGCGGCTGGGGCAAGCTGCAGTGTGTCGGTCACGTTTGCGCCAACCAGCGCAGTGAGTTACTCCGGCTCACTCAAGATCACCAGCAATGGCGGAAGCAGTCCGATTGTTCCTCTCACAGGAACCGGCAAAGGCGATGCACAGGTCTCCGCGACAAGCATTGCCTTTGGCAGCATTCCGGATCGAAACACTTCCACCGTCAATCTGACGATTACCAATATCGGGCCGCATGCATTGACACTCTCCACGGCATTCTCCGGCACGGGCGCTTCCGCATATTCGATCAACCCAACCGGGAACACCTGCGGTTCCTCGGTTGCAGTGGGCGGAAAGTGTACATTGCCGGTGAAATTCTCTCCGACGGCTGTGGGCAGCTTTGCGGCGACACTTACAATCACCACGAATGGCGGCAGCAATCCGACGGTCGCTTTGAGCGGATCTGCGACGACAGATATCAGTGTCTCGCCAACCTCAATCACCTTCGTCAGCATTACGCACGGAACGAATGAGACAACCAACCTGACTATCAAGAATGCTAGTACAGCAACGTTAACGGTTACGCCATCGATTGCGGGCACGGGCGCCACTGCCTTCAGCATTTCGACCACGGGAAACACGTGTTCGACAGCGATTGCCGCAGGAGGGAGTTGCACACTGCCGGTGAAGTTTGCTCCGGCAGCTGCGCAGGCGTACAGCGCAACATTGACAATTACATCCAATGGTGGCAGTAACCCAACCGTGGCGCTTAGCGGAACTGGCAAGTAAGTCCAAAACTGAAAGAAGAGGGCGGAGTTTCCGCCCTCTTCTTCGTTTGCAAGTTGTTGCTAATGTTCCCGGATTCATTGTCCAATCTATTGAACTTGCTCTATCTCTCTGAGAGAAGAGTGAAAGGAATGTAAGGCGCTATCTCAGACATGAAAAATAAGCGGGTGCGGGAAGGATGAAGAACAAAGCCCCCGGCTTGTTGGCCGAGGGCTCTTTGTTGTGCGTGTGACAGGCTACGCGCTGTAGAGCAGGATGCCTTCTGTCTTCTCTTCGCTGGCGTTGGAGACAGAGCGATAGAAGAGCTGGTTGTTCATGATGTAGACCTCGAGGAAGGCCGGGCGGTCCATGATCAGGCCGCCGATCAGTGCCTCGGAGAGCGGGTCTTCGATGTAGCGCTGGAGCGCGCGGCGCAGCGGTCTTGCACCGTAGCTGCGGTCGCCCAGCGTCTTGTCGAGGATCCACTTCTTGGCGTCTTCGTCGACGGAGATGGTGATCGACTTCTGCGCCAGGTTTGCGTTGAGCTGCGTGACCAGCAGGTCGACGATCTGGATCAGGTCGGCATCCGAGAGCGACTGGAAGAGGATGACCTCGTCGATGCGGTTGAGGAACTCGGGATTGAAGGTGCGCTTGACTTCGCCTTTGACGAGCTCCTCGATCTTTTCCATGACCAGGTCTTCGCGGTCGCTGGAGAAGCCGAGGCCCTTGTTCTTCTGCAAGTGCCGTGCGCCGATGTTGGAGGTCATGATGATGATGGTGTTCTTGAAGTCGACGGTGTTGCCGAGGCCGTCGGTCAATTGGCCATCTTCAAAGACCTGCAAGAGAAGATTGAAGACATCAGGATGCGCTTTCTCGACTTCGTCCAACAGGACGACCGAGTACGGCGAACGCTTGACACGCTCGGTGAGCTGGCCGCCTTCCTCATAGCCGACATAGCCCGGAGGCGAGCCGATCAGCTTGGAGACCGAGTGCTTCTCCATGAATTCCGACATATCGAAGCGGATCAGCGCCTTTTCGCTGCCGAAGAGGAACTGCGCCAGCGTGCGGGCTACTTCTGTTTTGCCGACGCCCGTGGGGCCGAGGAAGAGGAAGCTGCCGATGGGGCGCAGCGGCGACTTGAGGCCCGCGCGCGAGCGGCGAATTGCGCGCGCCAGAGCCGAGATTGCCTTGTCCTGCGAGATGACGCGGCGGTGCAGCTCTTCTTCGACGCGAAGAAGCTTCTGTGTCTCTTCTTCCTTGATGGACGTGATCGGCACGCCGGTCCAGCGGCTGACTACGTCTTCGATGTCCTCACGGCTTACGATGCCGGCTGCTGAATCGTCGAGGTGATATTTCTCGCGCAGGGTCCGAAGATTCTCGCGCTCTTTGCGTTCCTCATCGGAGTAGAAACGCGCCTTCTCGAACTCGTGGTTAGCGATGGCCGAGTCCATGCGGTGCACGATGAACTTGATACGCTTCTGGACTTCGGTGATCTCTTCGGGAAGGGAAGTCTGACGCAGCTTGACGCGCGCGCCGGCTTCGTCGATCAGGTCGATGGCCTTGTCAGGCAGGAAGCGATCGGGAATGTAGCGGTTGGAGTGCGAGACCGCGAACTCGATGGCCGCATCGGTGTAGCTGACCGCGTGGAACTTCTCGTAGCGATCCTTGATGCCCATGATGATGCGGATGGCATCGGCTTCGTTGGGCGGGGGGACTTTAACAGCCTGGAAGCGCCGCTCAAGCGAGCGATCTTTCTCAATAGACTTGCGGAACTCGGCTGGCGTGGTTGCGCCGATGCACTGAATTTCTCCGCGGGAGAGCGCCGGCTTGAGGATGTTGGCCGCGTCGAGCGAGCCCTCTGCCGAGCCTGCGCCGACAAGCGTGTGAAGTTCATCGATGAAGACGATGGAATTCTGATTCTCCATCAGCTCTTTCATGATGGTCTTGAGCCGCTCTTCAAACTGGCCGCGGTACTTGGTGCCGGCGACGATGAGAGAGAGATCGAGCGCAAGCACGCGCTTGTCAGCAAGGAAGCTCGGCACCTCGCCGTCAGCGATGCGCTGCGCCAGGCCCTCAACGATGGCGGTTTTGCCTACGCCGGGCTCGCCGATCAGCACAGGATTGTTCTTCGTCCGGCGGCATAGAATCTGAATGACGCGCTCGAGCTCGCCATCGCGGCCAACCAGCGGATCAAGCTGCGAATCCATCGCGGACTGCGTGAGGTCGCGGCTGAATTCGGCAAGCAGGCTGCTCTCACGCTGGCGCTGCTGTTGGGGAGCCTTCTCCTGTGTTACGCGAGCCAGCTCTTCGCGAATGGCCGCGAGCTTGAGTCCGCGCTCCTGCAGGATTTCAGCCGCGAAGCATTTTTCTTCGCGCAGCAAGCCGAGGAGCAGATGCTCTGTGCCGATGTGCTTGTGGCCGAGACGCTCGGCCTCTTCGGCGGCATAAGCAAGCACGCGCTTGCACTCATTCGAGAGAGGCAGATCGACGGAGGTCGATACCTTTTCGCGAATCGTGGTGTGCGCCTCGATCTGCTTGCGAATGGACTCGACGGATGCATGCGAGCGCAGAAAGCGGTTGGTGAGAGCCTTGTCTTCGCGCAACAGCCCGAGCAGCAGGTGTTCGGTCTCTATATATGGTGAACCAAACTGGCTGGCCTCATATCGCGCAAAGAAGATGACGCGTCTTGCTTTCTCTGTATAGCGTTCGAACATGGTGTTCCTCTTTTCCAGATGATCGGCTGCGGTGGCTGACGGCCGGGGTCAAAGTGCGCTCAAACCGTCAGATTGGGGTTACCGCTAACTGCTTGCTAATTGCCTTGAGTAACGTACGCCTCGGCCTGGGGAACCTCTTCAAGCCTGCCCCCCACTAAACGCAAAGTCCGGGTACATCGCCCGGCCAGTTCCAGGTTGTGCGTTACCAGCACGGAGGTGAGTCCGTGCGCCTCATGCAGCCGTTGAATCAATCCAAACACCAGGTCCGCCGACGCCCCGTCCAGATCGCCCGTAGGCTCGTCGGCCAGTAAAAGCTGCGGCCTGGTCACCAGCGCTCGCGCCAGCGCCACTCGCTGCTGTTCGCCACCACTCAGTTCACCGGGACGGTGGGTTGCCCGTTCCGCCAAACCTGTTTCCCTCAGCCACTCTGCTGCCTGTTGCATCGCTTCGCGTCGTTGAACGCCTCGCGCCAGCAGTGGCATGGCTACGTTTTCCTGCGCCGTAAACTCCGGCAACAGATAGTGAAATTGCCAGACATACCCGACCTGCTCGTTGCGAAACCGGGCCGCCTCACGAATACTCAGCTTCGTTATCTGAGTTGTGGCGCAGTATATCGTCCCTGCCGATGGAGCATCAAGCGCCCCCAGCATGTGCAAAAGTGTGCTTTTACCGCTTCCGGACTGGCCGACAATGGCGACCAACTCTCCGCGGCCCACTTCAAGATCGAGTCCGTCAAAAAGTTTGAGTGCTGCACGGCCCGATTTTGCGTTGCCTGGATACTCCTTATAGACGCCCTCAACTCGAAGCATCGGTTCGCCTTGCGAGTGCGTGGCGAATGGGGCTCGACCTTCCTCCGCGAGAGGCTCAGCTATGCTGCTGCCCGGCAAACTCGTTGTGCGGAGGGATGTATTCATTGCTTGACTCATATCCTAACCCGGGAATTCGATTTCGGTTGCTGTTCCCAGGACTGCGATTGCACTGATAAATGTTGGATGCGGCAGAGGGGGCATTGGAAGCAGGATGGCGCTGTCGCCGGTGGTTCGGGTCATTTTGGTGCTTTCGTCGTACGAGCGGAATCGGGTATGGAGAGACGCGCGATGCGGCCATGCGGGCCTACGACGAAGGGCAGGGAGAGCGCGTTCCAGTTGCCGTTAGCCGTCTCATCGTTGGGGAAAGGTGTCCAGGTTTTACCGTCGTCGCGGCTGATGTCTGAGCCGTTGGTGCCTGCGGTGATCCAGGCTTTCAGGTCTTCGCTCCAGGCTACGGAAGAACGGTAGCCGTGGGGCGGGGTGGTGGAGGCTGTCCAGTGCTGGCCGCCGTCGGTGGTCCAGGCTGCGGTGCCTGTGCTTTCGTTGGGCTTTGTGTAGTCGCCGCCAACGGCGACACCGCGATGATAGAGTTCGCCAGTGAAATCAATCTTCGGGTTCGAATTCCTTTCAGCGCGGAAAGAGACTGAAAAGACACCAGAAGAATCGGTGCCGCTCCTCAACGGAACTTTGATAGCTCTCGACCATTCAATTTTGGATGGCGCCGCGTCTGCGTCAACAGCGAATCCTAAGAAGATTCGGGCTCCTCCCTTGCCGCCAACGCCTGCCCAAGCCCGCACCGTTTTGTACTCATGTTGGGACGTATCCCAGCTGACTTCCTTTCGAAGGAAGATCGACGAGTTGCTGGCTGCGAAAGCAGAGCCACCAATCAATCCGGGATTCGGGGGACGACTATGCTCGACTGACCAGTAACACCAATTTGCTCCCCCGTCATTTGTCGCTAGCACAAGAAAACGTGGGCTGTAGAAGTTCATCGAACTCATCGTCGCAATCTTGTCACCGTCGCCAAATGCTGTAGGCATCTTATGGACAGGGTCTCCGAAGAGTAGCCCATGCTGGTCATCCCAAAAGGCAACTGCATCGTAGAATCCGTCTGGATCGGTATTCTTCATAGTGAGCATCCATGATTTGCAGCCATCCAATGTCTTGTATAACCGGCTTTTCTCCCCCGGACCCGAAGCCATGATGATGGCCGTTTGTGCGTCCCAGCTCTGGACGCCGCGAAAATCGAGCGTGGCCCCGTCCTTCTCTGCGTCGGGTACTGCGCACTTGGTCCAGTGCAGGCCGCCGTCTGTGGTTCTGAGCACCGTGCCTTCGGTGCCGCTGGCCCAGGCTACTTCGCCGTCGACTGTGTAGATACCGCGCAGGCTTGCGGTGGTGCCTGACTCCTGCATCTGCCAGCTAAGCTTCGCTGGTTGCGCAGAAGCGATCACGGCTACAGTGAGAGCGCTCGCAAGGAGACAGCAAGACTTCAGGCTTGAGTGCATGGCACTGAGTATAGAAGGTATAGAAGCCCCGTTCGTATGCTGTCCCCAGCGGGCCGAGAGCCGTGCTATGGACGTGCGAGGCAAAGCGTCTTCATCCGCTCACGAAGGCAGCTTGCATTGAATTACTCCTGGTTTCGGTAGAATAAGAAAACTCAGCCCTTAGATTGCGCAGCATCAGGCTCTGTCAGGCGAGAGCCCCGGCAAAGTGCGCACAAAGCATGCGCAAAAGGACGCAAAAGCGCACATTTATTGGCCAACAAGATCATTTATATCAGCGTGTTACGGCGTTTTTTGACGAAAAACCTTACCCCCACCCCCCTCCCCCGGCCCGCACGAAGATCTCCAGGCAGGAGTTAGAGCTTGGACCTGAAGAAGTCCAGGGAGAGTTTCAGGCCCTCGCGGAGGCTGATTTTGGGTTCCCAGTCCAGGATGGCTTTGGCTTTTGAGATGTCGGGTTTGCGGCGCGTGGGGTCGTCCTGAGGGAGCGACTCGAAGCGGAGTTCGCTCCTGGAGCCAGTTACTTCGAGGACTGCTTCGGCGCATTCGAGGATGGTGAACTCGACAGGGTTGCCGATGTTGACGGGCAGGTATTCGTCAGAGCGCGAGAGGCGCAGGATGCCTTCGATCAGGTCGTCGACGTAGCAGAAGCTGCGTGTCTGCTGGCCGTCGCCGTAGACGGTGAGCGGTTCGCCGCGCAGGGCCTGCATTATGAAGTTGGAAACGACGCGGCCATCGCTGGGATGCAGGCGCGGGCCGTAGGTGTTGAAGATACGGACCAGGTGCGTGTTAACGCCGCGATAGCGGTGATAGGCCATCGTCAGTGACTCGGCATAACGCTTGGCCTCGTCATAGACAGAGCGCGGGCCGACGGGATTGACGTTGCCCCAATAGCTCTCGGTCTGTGGGTGCTCAAGCGGGTCGCCGTAGCATTCAGAGGTGGAGGCGTGGAGGTAGACTGCGCCGTACTTGTGAGCAATGTCGAGGGTGTTTTCAGTGCCGACGCTGCCGACACGCAATGTCTCGAGACCCAGCTTCAGATATTCAGGCGGGCTTGCGGGCGAAGCCATGTTGAAGACCGCATCGACCTTGCCGGGGTCGAAGGGAACGCAGATATCCTTTTCCTCCAGCGCGAAGCGAGGCTCGTTGGCCAGATGCGCGATGTTGCCGAGGTCGCCCGTCGAGAGATTGTCCACGCCGAGAACGGAATGGCCCTCACCCAACAAGCGGTCGGTAAGGTGAGAGCCAAGAAAACCGGCAGCGCCGGTAACAAGTACGCGCATCGTCAAAAGGTCTTCGCTCCAGGGTTAAGCAGGCGTTGTGGCTGTTGTTCTGTGATCTACGACAATACCAGCTTGCGGGGTTTGCCCTGCTGCGCGGTATAGGCTGCTGGCCGGCCGACGCTGACATAGGTAAAGCCTTGCTCGAGCATATAGGCGGGCTTGTACAGGTTGCGTCCGTCGATGATGATGGGGAAGCGCAATACCTGGTTGAGCCGAACCAGATCGAGGCTGGCGAACTCCTTCCAGTCGGTCAGGATCAGCACCGCGTCCGCACCCTGGGCAGCCTCGTAGGGGTCGGCCGCATAGCTCATGTTGGCTGAAGGCGGCAGCACTTCCTGGGCGCGCTCCATCGCCGCAGGATCGTAGGCGGTGATTGAGGCTCCAGCGGCGATCAACTTACGAATCACGTCGATGGCAGGGGAGTCGCGGATGTCGTCGGTATCCCCCTTGAAGGCAAGGCCCAGCGCAGCCAGCTTCTTGCCGCGAAGGGTCCACAATGCGGCACGGACCTTGTTGAAGAAAACTTCCTGTTGCGTCGCATTGATCTTGCGGACCTCTTCCAAAAGCTGAAAGTCCACACCCTGCTGCTGCGCCACCCAGTAGAACGCAGCCACGTCCTTGGGAAAGCACGAACCGCCGTACCCAAGACCGGCGCGCAGGAACTTCGGGCCAATGCGCGAATCCAGACCCATGCCCGCGGCGATGTCTTCAATATCGGCGTCCACCGACTCCGCCAGGTTTGCGACCGCGTTGATAAAGCTGATTTTGAGAGCCAGAAAGGCGTTCGAAGCGTGCTTGATGATCTCAGCGCTCTGAGCAGTGGTGACGAGAAGTGTGGCAGGGTTCTCCGGACTTAACATACCGGGCAGGGCATCGGCGCGGGCAAAGTAGCTGCCGTCGGTGAGCGGCGCATAGATGCGCCGCAGCACATCGGCGGCTCGGTCATTGTTGGCGCCTACGACGATGCGATCCGGATGCAGGAAGTCGATGATGGCAGTGCCTTCGCGCAGGAACTCAGGATTGGAGACCACGTCGAAGCTTTGAGCATCGACGCCATGGCGGTGCAGAACCCGGCTGATCCACTCGTTGGTGTATACCGGCACGGTGCTCTTTTCTACGATGACCTTGTAGTCGTTGATAGCGCGTGCGATCTCGCTTACCACTGCCTCGACGAATGACAGATCGGCTGATCCAGTGCTGCCCTGCGGTGTTCCGACGGCGATGAAGATGGCTTCACACTGTTCGACAGCCGAAGCCAGATCGGTAGTGAACTCGACACTGCGATTCAGATGCTTGCCAAGCAACTCCGGCAGATGTTCCTCATAGATAGGGATGCCGCCCTGGCGCAGCATCTTGACCTTGGCCTCGTTATTGTCGACGCAGATGACTTTATGGCCGATCTCAGCAAAGCAAACAGCAGCGACCAGTCCTACATATCCTGATCCAATCACACAAATGGAAACTTGCTTCGACATGCGGTGAGCTCTCCTTAATAAAGAAAAAGGCGGCGTAGTTAGGATAGAGTTCTTCAGCAACTGCAGGCATACTGCACCTGCGAGCGGATGACAGTTTGCCCTTATTGGCGCAAGCTGTGACTAGTTGAGCAACCATCGTTTCCGGCTGCTATCGACTGAATGCGAAGCGCTTCCCTGGCTAGAGATGGTCAGGTTGCAATAGCAGGGGTCGGCTGACTCCAGCATCGCCGGTCTTCTTCAGGGTATCTTTAACAGCCGGTTTGGAGCAACGCCTTCAGTTCACAAATGCACTCTGCGAGGCGGATCGAAGGCGGAATGGCGCGCGAAATCCCCCGCGAAATCCCCCGCGAAATCTTTGTTACATTGAGGCAAGCGCGATATCAAGCGCAGGGGTGAATCAGGATGAGTTTGAGCACTGAAAACATTGGGACGCCGTTCCAGATCCAACCTATGTTTGTGGAGCGGATATGGGGAACGCCTGATCTGCATCCCTGGTACGACTTCGCGTCGGCAGAGAAGCCAGTCGGAGAGGTGTGGCTTAGCGGTGATCAATGCCGGGTGCTGACTGGTCCGTTGACGGGAAAGACGCTCGCCGAGGTTTTTGCCGAGCACTCGCCTGAAATGCTGGGAGCATCCGCTCCACAATCAGTGCTCGGGGCATCGCCACTGCTGATGAAGGTAATCTTCGCCCGTGAGAAGTTGAGCGTGCAGGTGCATCCAGACGATCGTATGGCACATAAATACGGACAGCCACGCGGCAAGACTGAATGCTGGTACGTTCTGGCAGCCGAACCTGATGCTGGGATTGCTCTCGGACTCAAGCCGGGCGTGACGCTTGAGACGGTGGAGAGCGAGGTGGCGGAAGGAACGCTGGAGCAAAGCCTTGAACTCTTGCCGGTCAAGACCGGTGAAATGGTTTTCGTCGATGCCGGCACTGTCCACGCAATCTGGCCTGGCTCGGTTCTGCTGGAAACTCAACAGAACAGCGATACCACCTATCGCCTGTTCGATTATGGCCGCCCTCGTGAGCTGCATATAGCCAAGGCTCTTGAGGCGATCCGCCTGAGTACTTCATCAGGAAAGATTGCGCCCGTGGAACTGCCGGACCGCACTATTCTGATTGAGGGCGAATATTTCTGCGTGGAAAAGATCACCGTCGAAGGCTCTCGCACCGGAAGCTCGATGAATAAGCCTGGAAACGAGGCCACTCCGGGGCTCGCCTACCTTTTCGCGGTCGCTGGCACGGGTCAGATCCGGCCTCTGACGAGCGGGAGTTTCGAGCCGATAACGCTGGCAGCCCGAGGCATGGTGGCGGTACCCGCGTCCTCCCCAGCCTGGCAGATCGACGATCATGGAGGGCCCGAAGGTCTTGACCTGATTCGGATTACGCCACGCTGGCCCGGTATGGCACCATGACAACCTCGGGATGGCGTGATTCCGTAGTTGCCTACATCCGGAACGAGGCACAGCCAGTGGACAAGTTTGGCCATCAGCCGCGCCTGTATGCCTTGTGCTGCCAGATCGCCGAAGGCGAGAGTTGCGATGACGATGTGCTTTTTGCCGCGGCCTGGATGCACGATCTTGGGGTCTTTACAGGGCATCGCCCCGCTGATCCCGAGGAGTTGGCTCGCTGGGACCACGTGCCATATACGATTGCCCGCAGCGCAGAACTACTGCGTGGGTGGGGGTTTCCGCCAGAAAAACTGGACAGGGTGGCTGAGGCGATTCGCACCCATCAGCCGAAAGACAATCCGGCATTTATGGAGGCAGTCGTCGTCCGCGATGCGGATATTCTCGAGCAACTGGGCGCGATCGGTACCCTGCGGGCAATGGTAAAAATAGGCCGCGATTCGCGTTACCGGACCTATTCGGATGTGATGCCCGTGCTTGTCCGGGCTATCTCCGAACTGCCTGACAAACTGCAACTACCCCAGTCCCGAAAGCTGGCGCTGGCCCGGATCGATCTATCGCGAGGCTTTCTGGACGCCATTGGGGAAGAGGCAGGGGAATCGCTTTACTGAACGGGCAGAATTTCCACAAAAAATACCTCTCGTGGCCATAAAGGCGCTTTGCCCTTGAGCAGAAAGGAACTGACCTCCTGTTTATGTAATGTGTAGCTTATTTGGCATGAGGTATTTGCAATTTCTTTGCATTGAATTTAGGACAGACCGTTGTACACTTCTAGCAGGATCGACCTCGGGGGAGGGGGTCTGCAATCACAAGGAGAAGCATCAAATGCGATCGAAGCTTGTTTTGGCAGCTCTTTTTGCCCTTGCTTCTTTGTCTGCGGCGGCTCAGGTGGCGCCTGCGGCAAAGATTGGCGGACTCCCCCTTGGAGTTGGCGTTGGCGTTTCAGACTACGATCTGGACTACGGCCCCAGCCGCCGTATGATCGGCATTTCGGCTTGGGCTGACTACAATTTGTTTCACGGTCTTGGCGTGGAAGCAGAAGGAACATCCATTTTTGCGGACAAGCCGGAATCGCTCTCCCGGATGCGGCAGGACACGATCAAGGGCGGAGCGGTTTACAAGTATCATCCGATCTTTCACATCCGCCCGGAGGTGAAATACCTGATTGGATTGGGAAGCATTGATTTTCCATCTCATAACCCGCTATACACCCACGACACTTTTACGGTGTCAGCTGCAGGCGGGGGGGCGGAATACAGGGCATGGCAGAACCTGTACGCGCATTTCGATTATGAGTACCAGTGGTGGTATAGCTACCACGGGCCACGTGCGTTGAACCCAAACGGCTTCACCATAGGTGCCACTTACTATCTACGTGGCATACATAAGCACTACTAAGTGGCGGCCGGAGTTGGATGCAGCCACTTAAGGTATTGGTTGCCTGCATAGGGAAGAATAATCAGGTACATAAGTTCCGTGTCCCGCGTTCGAAAGTCTTGGTATACTTGGACTTATCCTGACGGCGATTTTTGCTGAGAGTTGCAATCTTGCACAGTCTTACAGCTCTCAGCGAGGCATTCTCTAATCAATTCAGTGGTCAGACAGCCTCTGCATCTATATCAGCAGGAAAGGATTACTTACTCTATGCACATTCGTGGCGCACACGCTTTAGTTTGCGGCGCTGGCGGCTTCATTGGTGGCCATCTTGTAAACAAGCTCTTCGACGAAGGTGCAGCGACTGTTCGGGCTGTAGATGTAAAGCCACGGGATCAGTGGTACCAGGAGAATCCGAACGCAGAAAACCTGGTGCTGGATTTGCAGGAAAAGGAAGCCTGTCTCGAAGCTGCTGAAGGGATCGACGCAGTCTTTCAACTGGCCGCCGATATGGGCGGAATGGGTTTTATTGAAAACAACAAAGCCCTGTGCATGTTAAGCGTCCTTACGAACACCCACATGTTACTTGCAGCGCGCGAGCATGGCGTTCGGCGCTTCTTTTATTCCTCCTCGGCCTGTGTCTACAACGGCGACAAGCAGACCAATCCGAATGTAGTGGCTCTGAAAGAGGAAGACGCGTATCCAGCACTGCCGGAAGATGGCTACGGATGGGAAAAGCTTTTCAGCGAACGCATGTGCCGACACTTCCTGGAAGACTATGGGATGGAGACTCGCGTGGCGCGCTTTCATAACGTCTATGGGCCACTGGGAACGTGGATGGGAGGACGCGAAAAGGCTCCCGCGGCGATCTGCCGCAAAGTGCTTGAGGCTAAAATATCAGGCAAACACGAAATCGAGATCTGGGGCGATGGCCACCAGACGCGAAGCTTCATGTATATCGACGATTGCACCAAGGGTGTCGTTGATATCTACCATAGTGATATCACTGAGCCGATCAATCTTGGTTCCAGCGAACTGGTCACTATCAACCAGCTTGTCGATGTAGCTGAAGACCTTGCTGGCGTAAAACTCAAGCGTAACTACAATCTCAGCGCTCCGAAGGGAGTCAACGGACGTAATAGCGACAACACAAAGATTCTGCAATATCTGGGCTGGGAGCCCAGTATCAAACTCCGCGACGGGCTGGCACGAACGATGGCCTGGATCGAGCAGCAAATGCTTACCGGCGTTACCACAACCAGGTAGGAGTCTTGCATGAATTCAACTTCCCGGTACCAGCAGATACTGGGCGTCAGGTTTTTTGTCGGCGACGCTCAGGGTGCGATTGATGCGGTGTCTCAGAACGGCGGCTTGGTTGTCGTTCCTGCGGCGCCAGCGCTTAAGAATCTTGCCATCGACAAGGGCTATCGTGAGGCGTTGCTGGGTGCAGATTTTGCAATCGCCGATAGCGCATTCATGGTTCTTATGTGGAACCTGATCGATGACAATCGTATTCCCAAGCTTTCAGGTCTTAAATATCTCCGAACGTTAGTCGAGGCCCCGGAATTTCAAGCTCTGGGCAGTACATTCTGGGTGATGCCTACCCAGGCGAGCGCACAGAGAAACTTGCGCTGGCTGCGAGAAAAGGGTGTTTCGGTCGCGAATGAAGACGTGTATCTGGCGCCTCTTTACGGCCAGGTGATTAATGACAAGGAGTTGCTCGCTCGGATCGAGGAACGCCGGCCCAGGCATGTTGTTCTGGGAGTCGGCGGAGGAACGCAGGAGAGGCTTGGTTTGTATCTCAAGCACAACCTCAGCTACTGCCCGGCCATTCATTGCATCGGCGCGGCAATAGCCTTTCTAAGCGGCGACCAGGTTCGTATTCCTATCTGGGCAGATACGTTTGGGCTCGGCTGGTTGTACAGAACCCTGGCGGATCCCAAGCGTTTTCTGCCTCGTTATTGGGACGCCCGCCATCTCGCTCCGCTGCTGTTGAAGTATCGGGACCGACTGCCCGTGGCCAGTCTTTAGGTCGAATCCCTTTCACCTCCATTTTTCGATACCATCCGTACGTTTCATAAAGAACTATCAGGGCGGCTCCGGTTTTCGGCAGCCGCCCTAATTACTTGGCTGCTCCCCCTTCGGCCGAAGGGATCCGTAAACACAGAGGTGAACGCTTCCACATTCAGTGCACTTTTGTGCGGAACTTTTGAGCCGAGACAGGGTCTAATTTGCTGATGGCTCTTGCGCAGTACTTTGGATATCGCGCTACAGCCCGTAAAGTGATTCATCACCAAGGATGGGATGACAATCATGACCAGAAATGAAACTACGCCGAAGATTCACAGAATCTGGCCGGCGATTCTCTTGGTAGGTAGTCTTGGTATCGGAGCAAATGCCACTGCAGTAGCTGTCCGCGCGCAGGATTCCTCCTCGGCCAACCAGAATTCGCCTGGCGAGCGCACCGATGGACAGATCGAGATGGACGTGGTGCATGCTCTCGACGCAGCCCCGACACTCAAGCAGGACTGGATTACCGCGGGAACGGTGCAGGGCGAGGTCACGCTTTCCGGGACGAGCGCCAGCGAGGCCAACCGGCAACTCGCAGCCTCCATCGCAGGCAAGGTACCCGGCGTCGCAAAGGTGATTAACAACCTCAAGGTGGGCGATC